>Ga0114984_1000031_pt1 | contig 55349 bp, 48 predicted proteins | sample Shrwel1BS1Day1_FD_96987 | JGI IMG/M metagenome (GOLD analysis project Ga0114984, IMG submission 96987) | Subsurface microbial communities from deep shales in Ohio, USA - Utica-3 well 1 S-1-Day1 | ecosystem: Environmental > Aquatic > Deep subsurface > Shale gas/oil reservoir > Produced water/Flow...
ACCCCACGCGCGTGGGGTGCCCCTTGGTCGGCTTGTTGTCCGCGCCTCCCCTTGGCGCTCAACAACCGAGCAGCGCGCAGTTTTCAGCTGGGCAGTGCACCCCCTTCTATGGCGGTGGTGTGAATGGGCAAGGCTACTCCCACCTGTTGGGAGCCATGCACGAGCACACAGCTTACTCGGATGGGCAAGCCAAGACCGATCCGCTTCAGGTCTACCAACAAACCCGAGAGCGCGGCATGGACTTCGTGATGTCATCGGACCACTCCGATAACCTGTCAATTCCCTTGGCTTTGCCCGATCCCGACAACTGCGCAGACCAGCCTTTGTCGTGTGTCATTTCCGACCCCGACAACCTGAGCAACAGCCTCACCAAATGGCAAAGTACGCTGGCGCAGTCCAATCAAGTGACTGGCGAGTCGCCTGGCCTGTTCACTGCCATGCGGGGTTTTGAGTGGACCTCCGACCGCTTCGGGCATGCCAACGTGTACCTGAGCAAAAACAATATCAATGCCAAAACCGGTCCCGGGTATGCGGTGTCAATGGATTTGTTCTGGCAGTGGTTTGTGTTGTCGCCGCAATTGGGTGGCGGTGGCGATGGCCTTATGATATTCAATCACCCTGGCCGTGAAGATGCTCTGCATGGGGCCTTGTTGCAAATTGGGGAGGGCGTGGGCCAGGCCACACGAATGGCTGGCGCGCTGAACGCATTGAATGTATTTCAACAAGGCGACCCGGCTTACGCCTTTAACGACTTCAAATACGTGGCACCTGCCGACTACCGAGTGGTGGGTCTCGAGGTGTTCGGCAAAGGCGATGAATACGACACCGATGGCAAATTTGGCTCGTGGTATGGCCACGCACTGGACAAGGGTTGGTACTTGGGGCCCGCAGGCTCGGAAGACCACCATGCCACAGACTGGGGCGGTAGCAGTTTGCCCAAGACAGTCGCAATTGCACGCGCCAACAACCAAGCCGACATTCGCGAAGCTTTCCTTGCCCGGCGCTTTTACACAGTGGCCCAAAATGAAAATGCCTTGCGCATGACCTTTGAAGCTGTTCAGGCCTCCACTCGAGGTCAGCAACGGCTGCCCATGGGCTCGCGCATTGGCACACAGGCCAACACCGTTCAATTTGAAGTCAGCGTTCGCAGCACGCAAGCCATGGACCCTTTGCAAGGCATGTCGTTTGAGCTGTTCAGCTCGCAGTCAGGTCCGAGCACCAACGAGGCGCAGCGCTACCTGCCCCTGCAAACCCAGACCGGGAAAAACGGACGCTTCACGGTAAGCCCAGCCGATGGAAAGAATTGGTATTTCGTGCGCGTAAAACGGGGCGATCGAATTGTGGCGGTGAGTGCACCGATCTGGATATTCAAAGGAAGCGAGCCGCTGCCAGAATGTGCAGCGCTTTAAAACTCCTCAGCCCACTTTCGAAACTGGTTGAGCGAACCCTTAAACAAATGGTCAATGTCGGCCAAATGTTCATCAACAAATTCCCGCACCATTGAACTGGTGCTGGCAGGCTCTACGCGCAGGTGGGCCTCGCACTGTCCATCGGCATTGCTCACCCGCATGTTCAGTTTGTGGGCAATGCGCAGCATGGCTTCATTGTCCATCAGGGTGTAAATGAACAGCATTTCAATGCCTTCATTGCGCGCCCTGCGCAACGCCCTTTGAAACAGCAGCGTACCCAGGCCATGCCCCCGCATATTGGCGTCCAGTGACAGTCCCAATTCCGCACCCTTGGGTGCCGTGCTGTCTTTTGGCTGGTTCAGTTCGGCCAAATGCACCACGCCCAGCAGTACATCGTCACGCCCGAAAATGCCAAACACCGAGTCGCGCTCAAAATCAATGCTGGCGGTGTATTTCGCAATAGCGGCGTCCCCCAGTGCATAACTAAAGCGCAAACGGCGATCCGTTTCATTCAGGGCCAGCAAGTGTGCAAGAATTAAAGGACGGTGTGAATCATCCAGTTCCACAATCGGAACTTTGGACAGGCCCAGAATGGACGCGGCCCTGCGCCCCAAGACGCTGGGAATATCAAACCATTCAATGGGCTCTGACGACATGATGAACTCGACTGCAAAATTGTGAAAATCGGAAATATGCCTACATGATCCACCAACAAGAAAGCAAGCCGCAACCCAATACCCTGCAAGTTGGAGTACCACTTCAAATTCGCGAATTGGGTTTAGTGGACTATTTGCCCACCTGGGTAGCCATGCGAAATTTCACAGATGCCCGCTCCGAACAGCTCAACGGGCCAGTGAGCGACGAGATCTGGATTTGTGAACACCCCCCCGTGTTCACTTTGGGCCTTGCTGGTGACCCGGCACATATGTTGCAGCGCAGCAACATACCGTTGGTGAAAACCGACCGTGGGGGTCAAATCACCTACCATGGCCCGGGCCAGATTGTGGTTTATCCACTTCTGGACCTTCGCCGCTTTGGTTTGAAGGTGCGAGAGTACGTTCAGTTGCTTGAGCAAAGCATTATCGACGCCTTGGTGCAGGTGGGTGTGGCGGATGCCCAACGCAAACCGAACGCCCCAGGCGTGTACACATTCCACAATGGCGCACTGGCAAAAATCGCAGCCTTGGGCATCAAGATCCGCAAAGGCTGTGCTTATCACGGTTTGTCGCTGAATGTGGCCATGGATTTAAACCCATTCCTGCAAATAAACCCCTGCGGTTATGCTGGTTTGGAAACAGTGGACTTGGCCACGATTGGTGTTAAAATTTCACAAGCTGAGATGCAAATGCATCTGATGAAATACCTGATTCAACACCTTGAAGCCGCGCGATCCGTGGTGGCAAAGTAAACACATGGCCCCAATCACCCAAAGGCCAGGGAGCAAAAAACGTGTCCGAGATCAATGAAAAGTCCGCTGTGGCCAAAGAACTGAGCGCAGTCAGCGATCCGACCGTCAAGCAAAAAGCGGCCGCGAAAACCGCCCGAATTCCCATCAAGATTGTGCCTGTTGAGCAGTTGAAAAAGCCCAGCTGGATCCGCGTGAAGGCCGGCTCGCCTTCCACCCGTTTCTACGAAATCAAGGAAATTCTGCGCGAGCACAAGCTGCACACCGTGTGCGAAGAAGCCTCCTGCCCCAACATTGGTGAATGCTTTGGCAAAGGCACCGCCACCTTCATGATCATGGGCGACAAGTGCACCCGCCGTTGCCCCTTCTGCGATGTGGGCCATGGCCGCCCCGATCCACTTGATGAAAACGAACCTCTGAATTTGGCAAAAACCATTGCCGCCCTGCGCTTGAACTACGTGGTGATTACCAGCGTAGACCGCGATGACCTGCGTGATGGTGGCGCCGGTCACTTTGTGGCCTGTATTGAAAAAACCCGTGAATTATCACCCAACACCAAAATCGAAATTCTGGTGCCCGACTTCCGGGGCCGCCTGGACCGTGCGCTGGGAATTTTGAATGCTGCCCCGCCCGATGTCATGAATCACAATCTGGAAACCACCGAGCGCCTGTACAAGGAAGCCCGTCCGGGGTCAGACTACAAACACTCGCTGAAGCTGCTGCAAGAATTCAAAAAAGCGCACCCCAACACGCCCACCAAAAGCGGCATCATGGTGGGCCTGGGCGAAACCGACGAGGAAATTTTGCAAGTGATGCGCGACATGCGCGAGCACCAAGTGGACATGATTACGATTGGCCAATACCTGGCACCCTCAGGCCACCACTTGCCCGTGCGCCGCTATGTGCACCCCGATGTATTCAAAATGTTTGAAGAGAAAGCCTATGAAATGGGCTTCACGCACGCAGCGGTGGGTGCCATGGTTCGCAGTTCATACCATGCCGATGAACAGGCGCACGGTTTGGTGTAATCAGTTGCGAAACTGTCCGGCACTGATAAATTCTCCGAAGCGTTCACACCACACAACAGCCGCGCTGTATTGTTGCAAGTCGGTGTTGGGCGGAAGGTCGAGAATGAATCCGCCAAAGGTTTTTACCGACCCCACTTGCAGGGACTGGCTTTTGATCTCCAAAAAGCCCGCCTCGTCTTCCACAAATTTTGGCACCAGGTACAAGTAATAATCGGGCCCTGGTGAAAGCTCGCCCTCGAACACAGCCTGGCTTGCAGACAAGATCAATCGGCCTTCTCCCCAATGCAAAAAGTCGCTGCCTTTCAGGTCGCGTTTGAATTCTGTCGAGAATAGCGCCCCGCTTTGCGATGCAGTAATCGCTTCAGCGCCCGGGCTTTCAGGTTCTACAAGAATGGGCAGCATATAAATGCCCAAGGCAACACCAACAATCAGCGCGCCGGCATGGGTAATCAACAGGAGAATTTTTTTCATGGTGTTTCAAGCCCTCTGGGAGTGAACCTGTCAATTCGCTCCCTGGGCTCAAAACGTTTCACATGCAGATGAATAATTTACAGTTCACGCTTGTCGGCACACTCGCCCAAGCTTGCGTCCAGCCGGCAGCGAATGCGTTTCAAAATTTTCATCATCTCGGGATCGTAGAAACCGTCTGCGGTCATTTGAATTCGGGATTCACGCATCAGCACATCGTACTTTTCGCGATCACCAGCGGGAATATCCAGCCACGCAGCAGCGGGCACGGCTTTCTCAGACGTATCGACCAAGGCAATGGCGCGGTCAAATTGTTGCTGAATCCAAACCCGCGATTTTTGCCCAAAGCCCTCGGGAAATTTGTCTTTGCGAATCAAAATATTTGCGGTTAGCTGCACCAAGGGAAAGCGGTAAATACCCCCCTTGCTGCCAATGCCTTTGTACAACTCAAGCGGCTGATAAGCAATGGCTGGTGCAGCAATAATGTCCACCTGCCCGTTGTTGAATTTTGTGCCAAAGTTGATCACCTCGCTGGCCACTGGTTGTGCGCCCAACTGTTGCACCATTTTGGCTTGCGATTTGTCGTAGTCCAGCACTGCAATTTTTTTGCCCGCCGCTTTTTCAACTGAATTAATGGCCCTGTCGTTCACCATCACATACGCAGCGCCAATGGGCAAAATACCCGCCACCTCAAACAGGCCCGAGGTCATTTTGTCATTCAGCTTTGGGCTGCTCATCAGGTCGATGACTGTGCGCAAGTGCTTGTAGGTGGGCACAGCGCCAATGGAGTCGATGCTGCCCACAAACTTGTTGAACTGCCTGCCACGCAAAGTAGAAATGGCCGCCGCATCGCATTTGCCAGTTTTAAAATCTTCGGCGGCAAGGCGTTCGTCGACATATGCTTCCAGTTCAATATTCGCACCCCAGCCCTTGGCTGCCACTGCATAATCGCGCGCTTGCGCAAAGGCGGGACCACTGCGCCCTGCAATGTCGAAAATACACATCTTGATGTTGGAGGCTTGGGCTTGGGCTTGTGCCGGTAAAGCGAGGCTGGTGCCCAGCAATACGAGTGCTGCAGCTTTGATGGTGTTCATGTCGTCTCCGGTAATTTTGGGCTTTTTTTGTAATGTTTCAGCCCTTGAGGAAATTTCATTCTACAGAAGAATTAATCCACTTCATCCACTGAGAACCAGGCTGCTGCCAGTCTGTCATTGCAACTGGTGTTGGCGCAGGGGCTGATTCCCTCAAGGGCTTGAATCGGTGCGCCGCTGTGCGCTGGGCCTGCAGGAATCAAGCCGAATCCGTAGTGGTCCTGAAAGTTCAGGTGCCCGTAGTTTCTTGGTTGTTCTGTCACCACCACCAGGAACTGGTTTTCTCCGGCAGGGCCTGCGGCTTGAATGGGTTCATTGGCTGGAGGCAATCGCATAGGCTTGTTGGCTTCAATGGCCAAGGCTGGAACGCGAACATTTGGCAACAACTGAATCAGCGAGTTGTCACTGGCACGAACATACACCGCCACAAAACCCGAAACAGGGGACTCAATCTGAAAGCGCAATAGATCTTGACCAATTTTCAGTGTTGTTTGCTCCATTTGAATCGTGAGTGAAGTGTCAGCCTTGTCAATCACGGCTTGAAACGATGGGTCCAAATTGTTGGTCAGCGCCGGGCCGATTTGTATGGTGTTTGATGAAGGTACCGTTGCTTGAACTACAACAGTCTTTGTGGTGTCAGCGTTTTCCTCCATGGGCGGACCATTCGAGACAAAAATGAAAGCCATTACCACTGCGGTAACAGCAATCACAGACGCAATCACGCTGCCCCACAGATTCATTGGCTTCGTCGGGTAAAACCGTTTCGGTCGTGCTTCTGGTTGGGTGCGGGTTGTATTTGTGTCAACAGCTTCTGTGTGGGTTGCCGAATCAAACAGGCTCAGAATGTCTTGTGTTTCAGTTTGCAAATTTTGCCGAAACAGCGACATGCTGGCGGTTCGGTCTTGTGGCTGCACCGCCAGTGCACGGTCAATGGCCCATTTCAAATGAGGACTGTAGGGCAATTCCGGCCGCTCATGCAAGGGCAGGTAACTGTCATTCACCAGTCGCCCGACTGAAGAAGGCGGTGTTTTTCCGGTCATCAAAAAGTGAGCAACTGCTGCCAGTGCGTACACATCTGTCCAGGCACCTTGGGTCATGGAAGGCACTTCGGCATACTGCTCAATCGGTGCGTAACTCGCTTTGAGAATCACGGTGAATGGTTGCGACACACTGCCAATGGCTCGGCGCGCCGCACCGAAGTCCAGCAAGATGGGCAGGTCATTATTGTCTTGAATAATGATGTTCTCTGGCGAAATATCCCGGTGATAGCACTGCTGCGAATGCATTACCTCCAGTGCCTCGGTCAATACGAGCAGCCAATTCACCAGTTGTTCCTGTGCCAGAGGGGCCGCGTGGTTTTCGGCATACTGTTTCAGATTCATGCCTTGGTACAGTGGCATTACCATGTAAGCCGTTCCGGCCATTTCCCAAAACCGGTACACCTTCACCAGCGCAGCATGGTCAAATTGTGCAAGCAGGCGCGCTTCATTGATGAAACTTCGCATGCCAGCATCGAAGGTGCTTTTGTGGCGTGCCTCACGTACTTTCACGGCGCCACCCGGAATGCGTTGGGCCAATAAAGCCGGCAAATACTCTTTCAAGGCCACTTGTCGTTCAAGCATTGGATCAAGTGCTTTGTACACAATCCCGAATCCACCCACGCCAATCACATCCTGAATCTCAAATCCTTCAATCCGTGTGCCAACAGGCAGCGGTTGCTGGGCTGAGTCATTGGGTATCACAGGCGCAGCCTGAATAACGGTGTTCTCGTTCATCATGGTGCGGTGCCAAGTCCGAGCAAGGTATTAAAATCATGGCTTGCAGGCAAGCCGTCGCATTGAAGCACTGCCTTGATTGCACCGCCATAGTCAATTTCGAACCAATGGCTTTGTGCGTCTCCGACCGGAATGGAATCTTTGCTACCCGACTCATCCATGAATAGCGCAAGAGATTCTGACTTCAATTCAAACTTGTTCAGGCACCAGTCCTCGTTCAAGGCATCCGCGCACAAAGTGTGGGCTTTTTGAAACCACAGTGCGATTGATTCAAAAGCAAGTTTCTCTAGGCTGCATGAGGGCAGTTGTTGAAGCAAAACAAATGGAAATGCCCGCCCGGCTTTGTCGACCGAGGGCATCAAGACGCCGATCGCCGCATTGTTGTGAAACTTGGGTGTCACTCGCGAGCCCCACACAAATCCGTGTATGGGCATTTGTAAATACGCGTTTGTCCAAGCGCTACCGTGCAAGGCTTGGCCTTCTTGCATGGTGCTGCTCAGCCAAAGGTCCAGTGTTTCCAGTAGCCCGGCAGGCATGTTGTGGCTGCAAAAATCGCCTACACAGGGCAGTTTGCCAAACCAGCAAAGTTTTTCGGCATGGGTGTTCATAAATTGCCCGGACAGCGGAATTGTTTTAGCTCGGCGAGCCGCAGCGGGTTGAAGGCAGAATTGGCCATTACTTCAAACTCAAATTGTTTGCCATCCAGATTGAAAGTCGCCCGGAATTTCTCTGGTCGCTCTGTGTTCTGAATTTGAGCTGCATCGAAAAGACGGAACAGTGCCCAAGGTCCGTTGTATGTTTTGTGGTTTCCCTCTGAGGCCCGAACACGCAATGTGGTTGAAGGCGATTGCCCGCCCCATTGAATTCGGTGGGTCGGCTGAAACTGTTTCGAGAACATTTTCAAATCGCCATTTGTTTCAAGGTAAAACACATCACCGGGGTTGCTTGCGTTGATCAAACGCATTTCCACATCGAAGCTTGCAGTCGGTTTGCTGCCTTGAAAAAATACATCGCGAATACGCGCTGCGCGCTGAAACTGCACCAGAGAAGGATTGGCCTGCGGTGCAGAACCGTCACTCAAGGGTTTCAGTGTCCAGTTCGCGCCACCTGTGTCGACCACGCTCGCCAAGCGGCTTGAAAAGAACTGATCCATCAGGCCACCGGGTCCAAAGAACCGGGCGAAGTCGTCTGTCAATACATCCAGACCTGAGCCGGGGTGAATTGGATAACGGTTTGTCACAGTGCGCCTGCACACCTCTTGCAGTGGGCGCAGGTCTGCCGTCAAATTCGCCCGTTCTGCGGCACGCCCTTGAGCGCTGCCTTGCCCCGCCAATTGACCAACAATCGCACGTACGGGCTCAGGCAGTACGCCAGCACCCACCAGCAGCGAGTCCATCGCAGACGCAGGTGGGGGTGGAGCCTTGCTTTTCTTTGCGCTGGAAACAGCCGCCAATTGTGCATACAAATCGTTCAACAAGGTCGCCACCTGGGCATAGGCTGGCGGGTTGCCCTCAAACAGATTGTTGATGTCGCTGAAGTGGTCGTCCACTTGCTGTTCGAGCGGAACCTCGAAGTCGACAGGTTTGAAGTCTGACCCAGCCAGTAGAGCCACATTGGGTGACAGCGCCTGATTGGCTTTTTGGTTGACAAGTGCTTCGGTTTTTTCGCCAGCCTTGCTCATGGCAGAAGCCAGTCGAGTATGTGTTGAAACACCCTCGAGAAACTTTTTCAGGGGTGATTGCGGCGAGGCCAGTACGCGGGCCAAATCGACTGCCTGGTCAAATTGTGCAGGTTTTAGAATTTGTACATCTTTCAGGTAGGCGTCCCAGGTGCGAATATAGTCCCGAACATAAAGCTGACGGGTCTGTTGAAGCAAGGCTTTGGAAGTCAGCTCACTGGCCCGGTTGCCTGTGGAAGTGTCCCCCATCACCCAGCTTGATTCCTGACGCAGCCGATCCGCTTCAACTGGCAATTTAGCCAGAAAATAGCTGACATAGCCTTGGCGGGTATACAGAGCGTCCACCCCCTGGTTCAGTGATTGCCCACTGGGTCGATTGAAAATTCCAGCGGCACTGACACCGACAGTTTTGATCAAATTGAAATCTGCACCCGGTTGCGGTTTGAAGAACCGCTGCATTCGTTTGTACAAGCGTTCATCCAGCGCCTGGGCACCGATGATTTGGCGCGCGGTATCGATCAGCTCCTGATCTTTGGGTGGAAGGCTATTGGGTGCCCCCAAGTGAATTGCCGCCTCCAGGTGTAAAGCAGCCGAATCCCGCAGTTCGGGCTCATAAGCCACAAAAACATTTTGCTGCCAGTCATACACCACCCAAGTCGACAAGGCTTCTGCATCATAGTGCTCGGGTGTGTGAATCATCACATAGGCTTTCAGAGATTCATATGCCAGTTCCATATCCTGATTCAAGGCATTCCGCAACCGGTCTTCAAGGCGCTTGGCCACCCGGGGTATTAGCGCATTCGCCAGGGCATTCCGATAGGCAATTTGTTCGGCCTGTTGCAGCTTTTCATCCTGATTCAGGCCCAAGGTGTGGTTCACTGCGTCGGGGCTGGTTTGGGCCAACGCGCGCAAATCATTCAGCGCCTTAAACAATTCCTGCAGCGGTGCCTGTGCTTCTGTTGGCAAGTTGGCGGTTTGCGCAGCCACTGCAGTGCTCCGTTCTAGTGTCTGTGCAATGGCTTCACTGTTGTTGCCGTGGCTTATCCACCACCCCAAAGACAACAATGAAAACCCAATCACTGCCACTGCGATCGTGCTGAAATAAACCAACTGCTCAAGAAGGGCTTTCTTTTTCACATAGGCAGCCAGGTGCTGTTCCGCAAACACTACCTGCGACAACACATCACGAATGAAAAAACTTTTGCCGGGACCTTTGGCCGTTGTACTTTCAGCTGGATTGTTGGCCATCGCAGATGCAATTCGATCGAACACATTGCCGTCTTGTGTGCCGCTGGTTAAATAAACACCGCGCAGTGTCACCTGTTTTTCAAAAGGACTGTCCGACTGAAAGGCCATGCTCAGCAGGCCTTCGATGGCGGGCTTCAATTGGGCCACAGCCAATGGAAACTCAAACAGCTTTGTGCATTTGTAGGCTTGTTCTTCCCGTTCCAGTCGAGCGTTTAACTGAGCGCTCAGTTTCTCTACCATTTGGCCCAGAGCCTGTGGCAAATTCTTGCTAAGCGTGGTGCTCAGTGTGTTGGGGTGCTCGAAGTTCACGCCCCACGCCTTTGCGCATTCCGTTTCACTCAGGCGACCAAAGGTTTCCTTGAAACCACTCAGCAAATCCAGCTTGGTTACCAGCACGTAAACTGGCGGGCACATACCCAAGGTGCGAATCATCTCCTGCAAACGCAAGGCAATTTTTGCAGCGGTTTCCTTTCGCTTTGCTTCAACGTCCAGCAATTCTTGAATACTCAAGGTCAGAAGCACACCATTGACAGGCTGCTTCGGTCTGTGTTTTTTAAGCAGACCCAAAAAAGAGTTCCAGCCCGCAGCATCTGTGTTCTGATCTGAATCTTGCGTGGTGAAACGGCCCGCTGTGTCTATCAATACCGCTTTGTCTGTAAACCACCAGTCGCAGTTTCGCGTGCCACCCACGCCCTTGACGGATTCCTTGCCCAAGGGGTCTTGCAATGGAAAACGAAGCCCGGCGTTTTTCAGTGCCGTGGTTTTTCCACTGCCGGGTGGGCCCACAATCACATACCATGGCAACTCATACAAGCCGGGTTTGCTAAGGTACCAAGCCTTGCGGGATTGATGCTGCCTCAGCGTTTCCACGGCCTGCTTGAATATGTCATGCAGCTTGGCGGCTTGCATCTGCGATTGCTCATCCTGACGAGTCAGCCCTGCTTTCAATGCATGTTCAGCTTTGTGAACTTTCCACCATCGCCAGGCCAATGGGCCAAATACCAGTGCGAAAATCAGCACGCTTAGTGTGCTTCGAATCCAGATGCCGGCAAAAGGCTGCGAATCGCCAATAGAAACAATTGGACCCACAAGCCAAATCAAGGCCAGAAAACCAATGAATGCCAATAGGCTGAGTACAAATTTCAAAAGCATGTTGAATACCTGGTGATGTGGAGTTCGAGATTCAGCTCAGCCTTCATTGGTTGTGAATCAGCATGATCTCGACACGACGATTTCTTGCCCGGCCTTGCGCGCTGTCATTGGGTGCGATCGGGTTGGCAGCCCCCGCGCCTTCAGTGGCAATTGCAGTGTTGGGAAGAAATGTGGCGATGCGTTGGCCCACATGTTCCGCGCGTTTCGCGGACAGCTGCCAGTTCGATGGAAAGCGAATGGATCGAATAGGTTGGTTGTCGGTGTAGCCCGTCACCGTAATCTGTCCCGGGTGTAGCGCAAGTTCTCTGGCCACTTTCTCTACCAGCGGAATTGCGCTGTCATTCAATTCAGCACTGCCGGAGTTGAACAAACCGTCGCCAGTCAGAATCACGGTTGATTTGTTGCCGATTTGTTTGATGGTGAGCAATCCTGAAATAATTTCTTCCCGAAGTTGAATGGGCAATTCAAGCCCCTGTGTTACTGGAACGGGCACACTCTGAGTCTGCGCGAATTGGGGTGATGGAAATTGAATGGATACAATTTCTGCAAACGCATGATCCGACTTGGTATTCAAGTTGAAATACAATCCGAGGAAAAACAAGGCGCCCAAAGTACTCAGGGCGCTGATTGGCAACCACAAGGGAATTTGGCGCATTCGCCTGTTGTTGCCAGGTGCCTTCGATTGCCAGAAGTCGGGGTGAAGACTGGTTGGTGTGTCGGTTGAATTGGGTTGAACCAATTGAAACAGACGGGTTTTCAATTGGCTCAAAGCAAGGTCGCCACCCTGTTCCACCTTGTATTTGCCTTTGAATCCAAAGCTGAGAATCACAGCCATCACTTCCAGCAAATCCCGATTGTCGGAAGGGTTTTGCATCAACTTCTGAATCAGCGCGAAAATCTTTTCCCCGCCCCAGGTTTCACTGAAAAACTGCAACAGCAAACTGTGATTAGCCCATTGGCCAGAGCCACCCCATGGGGTACTGGCGGCACGTTCATCCATGAAGGTACACAGCGCATAACGAATGGACAAACGCTCAGCCTGTACACACCCAATTTGTTCCAGTTTCTGATCAAGTTCAGTCAAGCCTTTTGACAGGGTGGCCGACAAAGCCTTGTGCGACGGAATATCACTGAGCGCTCCGATGGTGCAGATCAAGCGCAGCAATGGGCTGGCATGGGCCAGCAGTTTGTTCTGGCCTGCTGTCGGGTTTGCCTGAAGTTGATGCAGCATCTGATCAAAACTGGTTTGCGCTTGCGTGTCGGGCATCCCCGTGCCGGAACCTGAGGTGGTCGATGGCCCCAAAATATTGTCGAGCGACTGAATGGCTGGCGATGCAGGTTTACCCAAGCGCGGCTTGATGATGGTGCGTTCACCACCCAGTGCGAAAAACGGATCATTGGGATTCATAGCAAACGCTCCTGTTCACGGCGAACAGCCCACAACTCCAGGCGTAGTTCAGGCAAGTCACCGGCGTAATGAATCGCAATGTGCCCTGTTTGATCCAGCATTTTCCACAAAGGATCTGTGCGCGTTTCCAGCTGAAAATACAAATGGTCTGCGTAATAGGGCAAGGCGGCGTGCGCCTGCTGAACATGCTTTAGTCGAACACCCGGAAGGTTCAGATTAACGAGGTCGCGCAATTTCTCAACCGGGCCAATTTTGACAGTGCTTGGAAATTGTCTTTGTATCAACTCCTCGGGTGCCGCAGCATGTACAGTCAGGTAAAAGTGAGCGTTGACCAGCAGTGTTCTGTCGGTAATTTGACCCAGATGAACACCTGCCTGTTTTTGTATCAAAGGAATTTGTACGGCGTGCTGGTCGTGAAGGCCTGCAAGTGCATTGCGAAGGGCTGTAAAAACTGCGTCAAAAGCCAAACGCAAATTGTCATGGTCGTAGTTGGGCAAGAAGTCGGCTGCGGTGTCGTCACCATACAATGTGACAGCACCCAAACAAGCCAGAAGTCGCAGGTAGGCAGCTTCAGGATGTACCTGTTTGCTGCGAAGCAGGTGTGCAACAATCAACCGGTGTTGTACGCAAGCTTGCAATAACAAGAAGTCCCCTATTTCCGAACTGTTGTGGCTTCCCTTGCGCACGCGTCGTTGCCGAAGCTGGTTGATTTTACTTTCCAGCAACGCCAGTACAGCTTCCAGTATTCGGCGAATATTGGCGTTTTGAAGGCTGCACAAGCAAGGTTCAATGAAAGTATCAACAAGCTGGATTTCTGAATTTCTTGATTCACGAAATTCACAGATCGCCAGTTGAACATGCCCTTCCTGATGAAGGTGTTCTGCACTCAAAAAAAGATTCAAGCGCGCCAGGTCAATCGCAGAGGGTTCAAGCTCAGGGTCGTAAACACTGGAAATTTCAGTGGTTTCGGCCAGGTACTTTAGCGGCGAACGGTTGTTTGTTGGTGCCTCTTCCAGTGTCCAGCCCAAATGCCTCCCCGCCCAGTGGGGTTTGGCCAGCGAAAGGTAGACCTTTCCGCTTTTCACAGCATTGGCGAAATCAAGACAGAGAGGTGCCGGGTCCTTGTCAGGAATCGAGAAGTGTGTTCCGTCCGGAAAATACCCTGATGCCTTGAGAATACCCACCTTGCCGGCCAGCAACAGATCAGGGTCCAGCTGTAGCTGATGAAAGCCGTGGCAATGCCCATGAAAGTGCGCTGTTCGAATATGAATTTCATGGTCGAAATAGCGTTCTTGCTGCTGAAAATGTTGGGGTTGGAGAAAGAGACCTTCACTCCAGATTACACGGCTATTTTTAGTCATTTAGGGGGATGAGTTTCACTCTCTGTTGGCTGTGATGTATCACTCGTTGGGCGAATTTTTTCAAAAGGAATAGACTCGTGGCCCAAGTCGCGAAAAATCCTATCACGAGATTTTTTAAGGTGATTTTTTTACCGATGCCCTACCTATTCCGGAGTAGCTATGTTTGAAAAACATATTCTGAAGTTCGCTTTGTTGGCGCCCGCGCTCATCGGCTTGTACGCACCGTCCCATGCAGAATCGTTGGTGGTTGATTTGGCCGACACAGTTCCAGCTGTCGAGCAGGTTAAAGAGGGTTTGTTCCCCGAAGAGGCATGTGAAGAGCTTCGTAAAAACGGTTTCAAATGCATGGGGTTCAAGCCCGCAGTGCGTTTTTCAATTCCGAATGCGCATTTCCAGTTGGGATCTGCCGAGCTTCCCGCTGAATTGAAAAAGCAGTTGGATGTTTTCGCACAGGTGCTGAGTAATCGCCCATCCGATTCGCCGCCAATTGTGGTTACGGGTCATGCCGATGCCAGTGGTGACGCTTCCTTGAATCAGGTGCTTTCTTCAGAGCGTGCCAAAGCCGTTAAAACTTACCTGACTCAGAAGGGTGTATCGCCAAGCTTGTTGCGTGTGGAGGGCAAGGGTGCTGACAAGCTGGCTGATGTGAATAATCCTTTTGCACCCGCCAATCGCCGAGTTGAAATCAGCCGCCAATGAACAGATTGATCAGCCTGAGCGGTTCAGCTCCTCTGGACGAGGTTCATTTCAGATCTGCGCGCTTGCAGGAATCACTTTCCGAAAACAGTACAGGCTCTGTGTTTCTGGAATCCGATTCCGCGCTGTTGAATGCAGACGATTTTCTGGGAAAGAATTGTTGTCTGGCCTATGAAACCCGTGAGAAAACCAAGCGTTATTTTGACGGTGTCATTGTGGAAATGGAGCAGGTTTCCATGTCCAGCGCAGGGCGCTGCGCCTATCGCCTGGAATTGAAATCATGGACGTGGTTGCTGGGCAAGAACCAGGAGTTTCGCGTTTACCAGAACAAGACCGTACCTGGCATCGTTTCCGAAGTAATTGGTCGCCACGGGCATTCCTCAGTGCGGTTTTCCGATCGCACCATGGGCGCCAAGCGTGTTTGGGAATATGTGGTTCAGTACGGTGAAAGTGACCTGAATTTTATTCGCCGTATCCTTGAACAGGAAGGCGTTTATTTTTACTTTGAACATGGTGAGGGCCAGCATACGCTGGTACTCGCAGACTCCAGCAGTACACATCAAGTTTTTCCTGGTTATTCCAGCCTGACTTATGACCCAGCTTCGCAGAGTGGCAGGCTAACCCCGGAAGAAATGATCACCAGCATGTCATTGAAGAAGTCCATTGAACCGCCGAGGCATGCACACACGGATTACAACTTCAAAACACCATCGAATTCCTTGCTGGTGAACTCACAGGGCAAGGCAGAAAGTTACAACTCGGCCTACGAGGTGTTCGAGTATCCTGGTGAGTTTGAAAATGAAGGTGAGGGGACTCACTACAGCAAACTGCGTCACGAAGAGTCTCAGGCGCGCCAGCAAACGTTCAATGCAAGCACTTCGGCAAGGGGAGTTGCAACAGGCCATTTGTTGAATACGGTTTGCAAGGACAACCCCGCATTGTCCAAAACTTTGCTCGTGATTGGTACACTGATCACCGTTCACGAGTCAGAGCCAGAGGCCAGTGGCGGTGCACAATCTGATTTTGATTGTCAGTTTGAAGCCATTGAGTCCAGCCAGGCTTTCAGACCCGAACGGAAATCCAGAAAACCCCAAGTCAAAGGACCTTTGCCCGCCTTGGTTGTTGGCCCGGAGGGGCGAGAAATACACACCGATGAATTCGGTCGAATCAAGATTCAGTTTTACTGGGATCGCTACGGCAAATACAATCAGGACAGTTCTTGCTGGGTGCGTGTAGCCTCTCCTGTTGCTGGCAAGGGCTGGGGTTTTGTGGCCATTCCGCGCATTGGCCAGGAAGTGGTGGTGTCATTCGAAGATGGCGACCCCGACCGGCCCTTGGTTACCGGGGTTGCCTACAATGCTGAGCAAACGGTTCCCTATCCATTGCCTGAACACAAAACAGTGTCTGGCTGGCGTTCACAATCCAGCGAGAAAGGCTCACCCTCCAATTTCAATGAACTTCGTTTCGAAGACAAAATTGGCAGCGAGTATGTGTGGTTTCAGGCCGAGAAAGATTATTTAAGCCTGATCAAGAACAACAGCAACACAGAAATTCGCGGGCATTCCCACAGCTTGATTCACGGTAACCTGATTGAAGAAATCAAGGCCGATGTGTCGCGCACGGTGCTTGGTCAACTCAGTCAGCAGATCGACAAAGCCTTGCATTTGACGGTGAACGATGATGTGTTGGCCAAGGTTCAAGGTTTACTCGGTTTGACCAACAACGGGCAAATTGCAATGAGTACCACTGGCCAGTGCTCATTGAAATCCCAGGGCAGCACTGACCTGGATGCAGCAGGCAATTTGAACCTGAGTACCTCGGCCCAAGGCAACTTGAAAGCGGGCTCAAGCCTGAAGCTGACCGCGGGCTCTAGCTTGTCGCTGAACGTGGGTGGCTCTTCGATTGTTATTTCCGCATCAGGCATCAAATTCAGTGGCCCAGCAGTTTCAGTCAACGGAAGTGCCATGGGTGGTGACGCCTCAGCAGCCTCCCCAAGTCCGCCCGAAGCCGCACTGGCGCCCGATGTGGTAGAGCCACCCATCGATCCAATTCCCTGAGGAATTTTGCCCAGATGTTGACCGTTTACGGTGTGGCCCCTTCTGAAATTGTGTCTGGCGGATCGACGCTAGTGCAGTTTCCTCCCTTATCGGGGCGGGCTGTGGGTGGAGTTATTCCAGTGGATTGCCAAGTCAGTGTGCTGAAACTTGCAGACTCTGCCTTGGGCTCCACTGCGTTCTGGCCCTGGAAGCCCATAGAGCGAGGCTACGTAATTTCGAGCAGAAATGTGCAGTCCAGTTTGCTTAAGAATCATCTGCGACAGGTTCGTCATCTTCAAGATTCCTCGGGCTGTAATCGAATTTGGCCCTGGTTTGATCCGCGTTACCTGAAGCTCGCCTTGAACACCCTCGCAGGACAAGAGTTGATCAAACTATTTGGTCCAGTGGAGTCGTTTGGTTTCGCCGATGAATCTGGTGTGGAGGTGTTTCAACTGAGGTCCGGCCTGGTTCAGGTTACACAGGTGCGCCGTTGATCACGATTGATCTTCAAGCCCGTTTCCATGTGCAGGCACGCGCTGACCACTTGCGGCGCATGCATGTGCTATTGAGCTCGCTCGATCTGGACCAAAGCTACAGCCTAAAACCAGATTTCACCGAGTCAATCTCAGCTGCAATTGATTTGCTGGAAGCTCATGATGTAACCCAGGCGTATTCACAAGCCTGTGTCTTGCTCAGCTTGTTTGCAGGTCAGGTGAGCATTCAGGGTATATCGAGTGAAGCGGACCCTCAAACCAATGTTTTGCGTAGTATGCAACAGGCTTTGAGCGCCGGAGTGTCCCCAAGCGCCTTTCATTGTCTGTATGAATCATTGGCCGGTCTTGGGCGATTCGATCAGCCGTGGCCAAGCGGGCAATTGCAGATCAATTTGATCGACCTGCTGGCCGCCGTTCAAATGGGCAGTCAGCCAACAAAAATTCCGTGTAATCAAACAGGTTCTTTGGCCACTGGCGTGAGCACCATCGCTGGTGAGCTGGTGAACTGGTTCAGAACAGACTCTGGTTTTGTACATCAGGTCTTCGGACAATTCACTCCCCATTATCTGATTGCACAGATCTGTAAAAATTCATTGCCAGCAAATGATTTGGTCATTCATGTAGACCCCGTATTTGAGCGCTGTGAAATTGGTCGTCAAAACACGTCTGGATTCTTTTCACTTCAGCGTATGGAGCTGATTGACACGCGGCTTACACAGCTGGATTTTAAACAGCTCAGTTTGTCCTGCTCGCCCGAAGAAAAACAGGGTTTGCAATCAAGATGGTCTGATTCAGGTGTACTGATTGAGCCGGTGGTGCAACAGTCCAATTCCTGGCTCAGCACGGATTTGAACTTTCGTGCCCAATGGACGATTCATGAAGGCTTGATTGAATTTGTTACCACAGCGGACATGCAGCTTCGTGCAGCCGCAGATGATTTCAAATGGCAGGCTCAACTGATTCACAACCATGTGCCGGTGAATTTGTGCATACAAGCCGAACGCGATATCCACGTTCACTGGCAACACAGCGAGAAGCAATTGCCTGGATTGTTACCGCTGGGCGAGCCCTTGTGGCTGGCGCAATACAGGGTGCCTTTGCATGTTCAGGTGTGCAGCGTTGTTGGTGTGGGTAAACCGCTCATTCGCGCTGCCAGCCCTTTGGCGGGTGAACTTGTTTTCAGTGTGTCAGCGGTCGTTAATCCTGAAGATCGGGCACTGGAGGTGGTACTGACTGTTGATCATTCCGAATTGGTCTGCGACTGGCAAAGTGTCGATCCAGTCAAGGGCTGTGCCTTGGGCTGCTGGCACTTGGCAGCGCCTGCGCGAATCATGCAAAGGGGCCTTCAGCATGGATAAAACCCTGTTGTTGCGCGCCAGTGTACAGGGTCAGAATGCTTTGTTGACTCTGAACGGCATGGTGCTTGGCAAGTTACAAAACGGACGAGAATTGGTGTTGCCCATCCATGAGTATGTTCAGTCGGGCGAAAACAGAATTCAGGTGATTCTGTTACCGGGTGCTTCAATGCAAGGCACATCATTGAATCCTGATCATGCCCTGCTCACGCAAAACTGCAGCACAACTGTGTGGGTTGAACTTCAAAAAGACCGTGGGCCTGATGTGCTGGTGCAGCCACGGGTGTTATTTGAATTGAAAACTGCTTTTCAACGTGGGCAGCGTTTGAGAAAAAACCGTTTGCTGGATTCGACAGTTGACTTGCCGGTTTCGTTTCCCCGTTGGCGCTATCTCGATGTATTGCCTTCCACACACGGTGCAAATGATTCGGCACTGATTGAAGATTTTCTGCTGAATATGTTTGCCCAATTCAAGTCAGGCAAGGCATCTGCCTTGCTGCCTTTTTTTACCGTTCGCAATCGCGAGTTGGCTGCGGCTTATGGCCTCGACCCACAAAATGTAGTCAGCGATTTTGCAGCACATCTGACACATCTTTGCACACAATCCGAGTTGCTTGAATCCGCGCTGGATCCCCAATGTTGGCAGTTTAAATGCGTTCGCCAATCTCCGGTTCACGTATTACTGGATATCAATCACGCGCCGCTGCTGCAATGGAAATGCAAGCTGAGCGGAGCCACCCTTCAACTGCCCATGCATGTGGGTGTGTTGGGTGGTGAAGTTTTTGTATTGCGTTAAGGGTGGGTTGAATGTATTCCAACTTTGAATTCCAGATTACCCGCGATGGTCAGGCGGACAAGGCCACCGAACAGTGGCCTGTGCCCTTGCAGGGTGGATCGATTGGCCGCTCGCCCGATTGCACTTGGGTGTTGAAGGATCCCCAACGGGTGGTGTCGCGTTTGCACGCACAGGTACTTGTTGAGAATTCCCAATGCCACTGGACAGACCTTGGCACCAACAGCACCTTGGTTAACGGCAAACCCATGCCCCAGAATCAATCCGTGCCCTTGAGTCCCGGCGATGTGCTGCGCATTGGTGATTACTCAATCATTCTTGCGAAGGTTGCCGCGAATTGGAACGGATTCGAGGACCTGATGCCGAGGCCTGAAATTGATCCCTTGGAATCCTGGTTGCCACAACCAGCTTCTAACATCGATATCGACGATCTGTTGGCAGCTTTCGATATGCCCTTGCTGCCTGTCGAAAGCGACATCGAAGAGAACATTTCGCCGTTGTCCCAGCGTATGTATGTGGGTTCCCAACAAGCTGATTCAGCAGTTCGAGGTGTGGTGGCTGAACAGCCGACAACACCCCCCACAATTCAGGATGTAGAGAAGTTGCACCACTTGTTGGGTATCTGCGTTCAAGGTTGCATGCAATTGCTTTCAGCGCGCCGAATTTTCCAGGAAGAAACTGGCAGCAAGCTGACCAGTATTTCCGCGAAGGGCAATAATCCACTGAAGTTTTCTGCGTCACCGGCGCAAGCCATGGGCAAACTGCTTGGCGATAATTCACTGGCTTATCTGGATGCAGAGCAGGCCTTTGAGCAGGCGTTTCAGGATATTCAGGCGCACATGCAACTGAGTGTTGCGCGAATTCAAGCATTGATTGAGCAGGTTCAGGGTGGTCTGGATCCAGCTGTGATCGAACAAGAGATCAATCGGCAAGGTGGATTGAGTTTGAGTCTCGAACTCGCCAGAAAAGCACGCATGTGGGACCTTTATTGCGATCGCTACCGGCATCTGGCGGGCACATGGAGTTGACCATTCAACTGGGTGGCGCTCCCGAAGGGCGATTGTTGCAAGTGCAGGTTACACAGCGTACTGACATCGGTAACCGCCCGGAGAATCAGGATGCTGTTGGACATAAATTATTTGGAGACTGGCTGGTGTGCGTGCTGGCGGACGGCGCTGGCGGTCATCGCGGCGGGCAGCTTGCTGCTGCCTTGGCTGTTGAAATGTCTTTGAGTGCATTTGAACAATCACCCACGCTGGAAAGATCACGGTTGCTGGACCTGATGCAACAGGTGAATCAAAATATTTTGCATCAACAGATCACACACCCTGATTGCTCAGACATGCACACCACCGTTTGTCTGTTGGTGATCAATCAACGATCTGCACAGGCAGTTTGGCTGCATGTCGGCGATTCGCGTGTGTATCACTTTCAGCAAGCTGTGCTGCGCTCAAAAACCAGGGACCACAGTGTGTTGCAGTGGATGATTGACCATCAACAATCCGATGGTCAAGCCAGTCGAAACGCACTGTATACCGCATTGGGCGAGCAAAATGAACATCTTCACATGGATGTGACAGAGCCTTGCAGCTTGTTGGCTGGGGACTGGTTCTTGATGTGCAGCGATGGTTTGTGGGAACAGCTCAATGACGACGAGCTCGCATTACTGGGCACCAGCCTGTGGTGCGCAGAGGATTGCAATGCCCATATTCATCAACTGGCATTTAATCGCGCCTTGGGGCGGGCAGACAACCTCAGTAGCATTTTGGTCTTTGTGGGTGAGGGGGGTGCTCAATTCGGTTGACACCATACCAATGACCCAATTTCCTGATTTCCGGTTTTGATGTTTCACTCCGGTTCGCTCTCATTCCAAGTACTTATTCCATGTTGACCAACCGATACACAATTGCCCTGTTGTTGCTCACACTTGCCTGGCCAGTACAGGCCCAGGTGTCTACGCCCGCCCCCTTTATTAATCCCGAGTCTGCTGCGCCTGCTGCGGAAAAAGAAGCAGGGCCTGTCATCGACAATCAGGCTGAAAGAAAGGTGGCCCCTGAGTTGGGCAAGCCGTTGAACGATGTGTCTCTGAATGTCAGCGCTTATCGAATTGAAGGTATCGAAGCCAAGCATCTGAACAATATTCAGGAATTGCTGGTGCCGTATGTGGGCGAAAAGCGTTCGTTTGAAGACCTCAGCAGTGCAGCACAGGTGGTGACCGCATTCTTGCAGCGTGAATTGGGCTATTACCTGGCGTATGCCTATTTGCCCGCGCAAGACATTAAAAACGGTGTGGTGACCATTGCCGTGTTGCCCGGTGTGCTGGAGTCAGTCGAAGTGGTTTGGCCTGCAGAGGAACTGCGCGTGAATCGGGATATTGTTGAATCGCACTTGAAGCGTTTAAAGCCCGGTACGGTCATTCGTGTGGAAGAGGTAGAGCGGGTGGTGTTCCTGCTCAATGACCTACGTGGCATTCGAATGTCATTTGCCATCAAGCCTGGCACACAAGCAGGCAAAGCGATTCTGGTTGCAACACCCAGCAACGACAAGGCACTGACCGGCAGTGTGGGCTTGGATGCAAACGGCTCGCGGTACGCAGGCACGTACCGTGGCATTGGCACCTTTTCCTGGGAAAGTCCGTTTGGCTTGGGTGACTCGTTTTCGGTCAGTCATCTTCAATCTGAAACAGGTGGTTTGGACTTCACGCTGCTGGGCTACACGCTACCGGTTGGTGCGGATGGATTGAAGTTGGGTGTGAACGTGTCTGCCGTGAATTATTCACTTGAGGAAAACGATTTTCCCTTGGGCTTGAATGGCGATGCAGAATCGCTGGGTGTATTCGCGCTGTATCCCCTGGTGCGTTCACGCAACCTGAATGTGTTTGCACTGACTGGGTATGACAAAAAGGAGTTCACTGACAGGCAAAGCCTGTCTGGTTTGGAAACCGTGAAGGAAGTGGATTCATTTCGCCTCGGTCTCAGTGGCGACTCCCGCGATAGCCTGGTGGGCGGCGGTCTTAACTTCTTCAGCTTCAACGTAGAGGAGAGCAAAACGAATTATCCAGGGGGTGTGCCGTTTGGTCTGGACGATGAACTAAACACCATGCGTGTGAACTATTCGTTCGGTAGGTTGCAATCTGTTGTGCCCGGCAAGTTGATGCTGTGGAGTTTCTTGCGTGGTCAATATGCGCTCGACAATCTTGACAGCAGTGAACAGTGTTCACTGGGTGGTGCTACGGCTGTGCGCGCATTTGCACAAGGTGAAACTTCTGGCGACAGCTGCGATTTGTTCACGCTGGAGGCGCGCTATTTGCCCTCTGCCAACTGGTTTGGCAGTGCGGCGCGTGAATTGTCTTTCAATGTGTTTTTTGATCAAGGCCGTGTTCGTTTTCGCGAAGACACCAGCAATCAGCCCGCAGGATTCAACAACCATGCCGAACTGGCTGGTTATGGCCTGGGTTTGGCTTGGGACAGGCAAGACATTTTCACATTCAACTTGAGTTTGGCCTGGGAGCTGGCGGGGGTTCGGCAGTCTGATCCGAAACGCCAAAGCCCAAGAATTTTTGCATCTTACATCTACTATTTCTAAGAGAATTTTTTATGACTTCCGCAACTTGCAAGCCGAATTCGTCTTTCCCACTCAAGCCGCTGGCAGCTGCCGTGTTGCTGGTGTTCAGTGCCAATGTGCAGACTGCGCCCATTCTTGATGGTGTCTTGGGCAATAACCTTGATCTGGACGTGTCATTGCCCGGCACCACTGTGATCACTCAGACAGTCAATCAACGTGATGTGATCAGGTGGCGGGAGTTTTCCATCGGCAGCGGCGAAACCGTTCGATTTGTTCAGCCTAATGCTGATTCTGTCATTTTGAATCGGGTTGTCGGGAGTAATTCATCTGAAATTTTCGGCAGCCTGGTGGCCAATGGTCGAATTTTCCTGATCAACCCAAGTGGCATCGTGTTTGGTGCGGGTTCTCAGGTGAATGTGGGTAGTCTTGTAGCGTCTACATTGAATCTCAAGGGCAATGGTAACGGCAATGGCCAAATGCCCGGTCAAACAATTGAGTTTGAAGCGGATGCTAATGCCGGAAGTATTCTCAATGCGGGCAGCATCACTGGCAAAGACATTGTATTCCTGGCGCCTTCCATTACAAACTCCGGAAATCTGACAGCAGGATTGCAACCACAACACCAGGCTGGGTCTGGTGTGTCGGTGAATCTCATTGCAGCCAAGGAGGTCACCGTAAATACCTCGGGCAGTGACTTGGTTGTTCAGGCAGTTGAAGGTCACCACAACGCCTTGATTCAACAGCTTGGCCAGGTGCTGGCCGAGGGCGGACGGATTATTTTGTTGGCCAGTGCATCGAACAACGGCAATCCCAGTGTAATCAACACGGCTGGTGTAAACCGGGCTTCACGAATTTCAATTGAAGGTGATTTGATCCAATTAACAGGTAGCCTCAACGTGGGTAACCCACAGGGTACCGTAGACGTGATTGCGGGTGAAGTTGACCAGATGCGCAACGGCCAGTGTGCTGCTTTGCTATCTGACGGTGGCTTGAACATCAACTCAAGAGGTGGTTTGAGTTTAAACAACGCTGGCAATGACTTCACTGGCTCGGTCGATTTGACAGCGACAGGGTCAGTTGCTGTTCATGATTCCAACAATCTGCAAGTTTCGGTCGATTCAGGCGGTGAAGCCACACTCAGTGCTCAGAACCTTGCTATCAACAGCCTTGCTTCTGATGGCCTCACAGTCAATGCCAGCGGCAGGATCGAGCAGACTGGCCCGGTGCAGGTGAATGGAAGCGCCGTATTGAATGCGAATGAAATCAACCTGAGGAATCAGGCAAACCAGTTTGATGGCAATGTATTGATTAACAGCACTGCGGGTGCCACTTTACAAACCAACGGTGAGTTGAACATTTCAGGTTCTGCCGCGCAACTGAATTTGACAGCAGCCGAAATTACGCAGAGCGCTGCGCTGTCCGTTGCTGGTTTATCCACCCTGAATGCCAATCAGGTCAATCTGCTTGAGTCCGACAATGATTTCGCAGGCAATGTCGAACTTGCGGTGACTGGTGCAGCCACTTTAATTGACATGAATAGTTTGGCTGTGTCGGGGTCTGCGGGTGCAGCCACTTTGTCAGCAGTCAATCAAGTGCAGTTAAACGAACTGACAGTTGAAAGTTTGAATGTTACTGCGGCCAGCATTGCACAGAACGGAACACTGACTGTGCAGCAAGGTACAAGCTTGAATGCAAGCGCGGTTCAGTTGGCGGATATATCCAACGATTTCGGCGGCAATGTCGAGCTTGGCAATGTGGGCACCGCCGAGCTTGCTGACGAGGGCGAGTTGTCTTTGTCAGGGCAGGTCAACAACCTGACTGCAACCGCCCGCAACACCACGCAGTCGGCGCAGGCAGGGCCGTTGACAGTTAACAACACGGCAACTTTCAATGGCGAGAACGTTGAATTAATTCAGCTTGGCAATACATTTCGCGGCCAGGTCGTTCTCAATCTGGATGGTCAGGTTCAATTGGGCAGCGCCGAGGGTGTTGCAGTCTCAGGTCGGGCTGCAAGCGCAGTTTTCAACGTGGATTCGATTCGTCAAGGCACCACTGAAGCCGATGCGCTGAATGTGCTTGGGCAAACGCGCATCAACAACAGCAATTCTGTTCAGCTAAACAACGCGGCAAACCGTTTCGGTTCAAGTGTGGTTCTGCACAATGCAGGCGCAGTAAATTTGAATGGCAACGATACTCTGACTGTTCAGGGTTCTGCCGATGATGTCACTTTGACCACCGGTTTCAATGGGCAGATTGTTGTAAACGGCTTGAATGCAAACAGCCTGAGTGCAACAGCAATACGAATTGATCAAACCGATTTTTTGAATGTGACAGGCACCAGCGCACTGAGTGCACAACATATTGATTTGACTGAGTCAGGCAATAATCAATTCGGCTCTACTGTCACACTTGCTTCCAGTGAAAGCGCAGCAATAAAAGCCAACGGTACATTGACTGTGGCAGGCAATGTTGTCAGCGGTAGTGTTGAAGCCGATTCCTTGGTGTTCAACGGTTTGACCGCAAGCAATGGCCTTGCAATGCGCGCAGACAGCATCACGCAAAGCGTGGATGTTGATCGTGCCCTGCAGGTGCAAGGTGAAACCCGGATCAACAACTCGGGTGCCGTTGCGTTGAACAATGCAATGAACGATTTTAATGGCGATGTGGTTTTGAATACCCAAGGTTCTGTGCGTTTGCGTGACAGCAATACTTTGACGATCGAGGGGCAGGCCGGTTCGCTTGACCTGACAGCGCTATCCATCGCACAAAGTGACTCACTGGTTGTGGAAACCAGCACTGCCTTGAATGCCGCTGCAGTCAGCCTAAATAACCCTGCGAATGATTTTAAGGGGCAGGTTAATTTGCTTGGCAATCCACGTGTCAGTTTGCGCGACGAAAACACACTGCACGTGGCAGGCAATGCACAGGAACTTGAGTTGAATGCAAACACTGTTGAAATCGATAATGCGCTGACAGTGAATGAAAGCTTGACCTTGACTTCAAATGTTGTGACACAGGCTGCCTCTGGTTCAGCTGCCCTCACCGTTGGCGGTGATACGAGCATTACGCACCGCAACAGCAGTAGCAATACATTGGTGCGGTTGAACAACGCCAACAACGATTTTGTTGGCCTGGTTACTTTAAACAATCAAATCAATGTTGAACTGGCTGACCGAAATATGCTGACCGTCCAAGGTGATGTGGGTACCTTGAATGTGAGGGCTTCACAGCTGGCACAGATCGGTTCACTGACTGTTCGAAACAATGCGACCATTGATGCAGCCGAAGTTGATTTGAATCATCAAGCCAATGATTTTCAGGGGCGCTTGAGTCTGAATGTTGCAGGCGATGCTCAAGTGGCTGATACCAATAGCTTGCGTGTAGCGGGTAATGTCAACACAGCAACCATGAATGCAAGTACCTTGACCGTGGATGGTTTGACTGCACAGGGCAACGTAACTTTCAATGCCGCATCCACCGGGCAAAGTGGTGTACTTTCGGTGACAGGCGCCAGTACTTTCAATGGAGACTCGATTGCGCTGGACAACCAAGCGAACAGCTTCGGTGATGTGTTGCATTTGAATTTGACTGGTGCAGCATCCATCACCGCCAGCGGTGGGCTGAACGTATCAGGCACTGCCGCTTCAGTGAATGCAAGGGCGAATTCGCTTTCTGTGTCCAGCCTTGCCGCAGACAACATCGTGTTGCAGGCGGATCAACTTGAATTGAACAACTTCAGCGCCACGGGTAATTTGACCTTGAATGGTGGCAATGTAATTCAGCAAGGTGCCTTGCAGGTGGGGGGTACAACCACCCTGGGGGCCAGCAATGTGACTTTGCAGGATGAGGCCAACAATTTTGTTGGCAACGTGGTGCTGAATTCTGCTGGCAGTGTGAACCTGCGCGACCAGCAAGTAATTGCACTGCAAGGTTCAGCAGGCAGCCTCAATGTGCAGGCAGGCACAGAAATTAGTCAGTCGGGCGCATTGAATGTAAATGGCAACAGCAACCTGGCTGCACCTACAATCAACCTGATTAATACAGCGAACAGTTTTGGCGGCGGCGTTACTGTTAATGCCACACAGCAGGCAACAGTGAATGCCAGTGGAGACCTTTTGCTGGGGGGCAATTCAGCAGCATTGACCGTGACCGCACAGAATGAACTGGACTTGAGCAATTCAGTGTTGGGTAGCTTGAATGCGACCGCACAACACATTACACAGACTGGTGAGTTGTTGGTGACGGGTGCTACTGAACTGACTGCACAGGCAGTCGATTTAAGGAACGAACACAATAACTTCAGCGGCCCGGTAACACTTGATGTGGCGGTGCAGGCGGATATCGCAGACAACAATGATTTGCTTCTGCAAGGCCAATCGCAAATTTTGAATACATCAGTTGTTGGCACATTGACCGCAGGAGAACTTAACATTGCCAGTGGAACCTTGATTGCAGATGAGATCAATGTGAACCAACTTGAAGTTGCAAACAGTGCAGAACTTCAGGCTGGCAAGGTTACCCAAACGCAGGCCAGCCAAACTGGAGGAAGCTTGACACTTCGCGCAAACGAGGTTGATCTTGCTCAGGCTGGCAACGACTTCAGTGGCCAAATTATTCTGCATAATGTCGGCACTGCAACCATCAGCGACACCAATGATCTCGCCTTGAGTGGGCGTGTGAACGAATTGATTGTGAATGCCCAACGAATCACCCAGCAGCAAAGCCAGTCAGGTGCCTTGAATGTTCAGGGTAGGGCTGACTTGCGTGCAGCAAATATTGATCTTAAGAACGCCGCCAACAACTTCGGCGGTGTTGTGGATTTGCAGGTCAGCGACACGGCACAATTGCGCGATGTCAATAATCTGGTTTTTCAGGGTGAGGTGGGTACCTTGAATGTGAAGGCTTCACAGCTGGCACAGGCCGGTTCACTGACTGTTCGAAACAATGCGACCATTGAAGCAGCTGCAGTTGATTTGAGTCATCAAGCCAATGACTTCCAAGGCAATGTGGCATTGAATGTTTCGGGCACAACAGTTGTTGCTGATGCGAATGTGCTGAATGTGTCGGGTCAATTGAATGGCGCAGCGGAGTTGCGTGCACAGTCGATTGAACAAGACGGTACCCTGACCGCCAATTCCAGTGTCTTGCTGCAAGCCAATCATGTTGATCTGGGTAACCAGGGCAACAGCTTCAACAGTCTGCTTCGTGTGGAAGATGCAAGCCAGGCAACTTTGAGCAGTGCCGGTACCTTGCGGGTACAAGGTGCAAATTTGGGTACTTTGAATCTGCAAGCACAAGAGGCCAGTTTGGGGGAGCTTGGTGAGTTGCAGCAGCTGGATGTAGCGGCTGTTGAAGTTCGCCAAACAGCAGCTTTGAATGTGAAGGGTGATACAAACCTGCGCAGTGGCCGGGTAGATCTGAACAATCCAGACAACGATTTTGTCGGAAAAATTACGGTTCAAAATCCGGATTCCGCCAACTCAAGCGTGTCGATTTCAGACAAAAATGATTTGTCGATGCAAGGTGAAAACCTCGCCCTGGCCGCACGCGTGTTAGGCAACTTTGAATTGCAAGCCAACAATGTGGAGCTTGGTAGCACGCAAGTGGATGGTGCAAGTCAGATCGAATTGACTGGTGCATTAACCCAAAGCAGGTCGGTCATGTTGAATGATGCAAGCTTGACAGCAGCCCAAATCAGTTTGACCAATTCCGGCAACCGGTTTAATGGCAACACGCAAGTACAGTCAAGTGGTTCGGTTGCACTGGGAACCCGCGGCAACTTGAATATCGACTCCACTTCCTCTAGTGGTACTTTGGCCCTGGATGTAAGTGGTGATGCGCAAGTTAGGGGCATGCAGGTGCAGTTTGCGGATTCGCAATTCGATGGTGAACTGGCTGTTTCTGCCAATCAGATTTCCCAGGTTGGGCGGTTGCAGGTTGGGGGCGATGCCAGGTTTGAATCAATCGGTGGTGACATTGATTTGCAGCATGCAGACAACCGCTTCCGGGGCACGGTCAGTGCCAGCGCGGAGCAAACCCGTTTGTCGACCTTGGGCGACATGCAGTTGTTGAACCTGAGCAGTCGTGGCGGGCAGTTGACCGCCGATGGCCGCATGCTTCTGCTGGGCACCATTGAGCAAACGGGTGGTGCTTTGACCTTCACTGCGAAAGGCGTGTCGCGACCATTGTCTTCTGCCGACATTGCTCTGGTCTTGCCACCTTCGCTGGATGTATTCTCCAGCAAAGAAGCGGTGAATCCATTCACAGGACTCGGTCGCATTACGGTGGCCAGCCCGATGATTCATCAACGTTCAGGGCAATTGCTCACCACTGCTGGTGCCACAACCCAGTTCAATTCACCTGAAAACGGTTCAATTGTCCTGACGCAGAATAACCAGATCAATGGTCAGGTCGGCGTACTGGCCGGGCAAAGCCATAATCAATCTTTCTCTTATGTGGCAGATCGTGGCGCGAGTCTGTTTGCAGTTAACAACGACGTGCGGTTGAATATTGGAGGGCAGGGTACCGAGGCAGACTTGATTGCTGTTCGAGCGCGTGGCCTGGCCACACAGGGCAGTGATGCGGTGATCCGTGCTCGGATGCCTTACAACGACCTTGCTGTGGGTACAGCGCGCTCTTACGCAGGCCTGACACTTTCGATACCCTTGGGGGGAGTGAATGGGCAACCGGGTGGTTTGGCCACATTTGGCGAATCGTCTGGTTCAGGTCAGTCGGCAGGTGCCGGTGCCATCCGGGTTAAAGTTGGTGACATCAATCGTCCGGGCTTGGGTGGTTTCCTCACAGTACTACCCTTTGAGGGAAGTAATCTGTTGCCTGGGCAAGTGGTTTACCTGGCAGGCCCGGAGCGCAAGGGCACTCAAGCGTTTTTCTACGATGGGGCACGCAGTCTGGATCGCATTCCCGTGGTTTACAACGGCACCTTGCTGTTGTCACCACAAGAAGCTGCCGCCTTGACGACTGCCCAAGGCGCTGTGGTATTGGCTCGCCAGGAGCAAACCCGTTCCGTGGTTCGCACTGAAAACGTGGCTGGCAAAATTATCAATGGTGTGGTGGCGGAAGTGGGCCCGGGCAGGCCTGCAACCGAGGGCGAGGGTGGTGCAACAAAGCCGGCCACTTGTGATGCAGAAGACTCAGGCCTAAGCTGTGCACCCTGATAATTTCGCATTAGGGACTTCCTGTGTAGCCACCACAGGGAGTCTGCCGCATACTTCGCTTTGACATTTTTAATTCAAAACCGGAGTAAGTTCATGAAAACCAAAGCCGTCTTGTCTGTAGATGACGTACAAGCCATTTTGACTGCCGCCCGTGCGGAAGCCGAAGCCAACAACTGGGGCGTAACCATTGCTGTGGCCGATGACGGTGGTCATTTGTTGGGCATGCTGCGTTTGGACGGCGCACCCCCCATGAGCGCACACATTGGTCCTTCCAAGGCCAAGTCTGCTGCCATGGCCCGCAAAGACACCAAAATTCTTGAAGACGTGATCAACAATGGCCGCACTGCATTTGTAACCGCACCGTATGTAGATGGCCTGCTGGAAGGCGGCGTAACCATTGTGGTCGATGGCCAGGTGGTGGGTGCTGTGGGTGTTTCTGGCGTGAAATCGGATCAAGATGCACAAGTGGCGCGTGCCGGTATTGCAGCACTGAAGCTGTAATAGTTGCCATTCCTGCAGTACAGAAAACCCCGGGCATTGGCCTCGGGGTTTTTTTATGCCGGTGCGCTCGTCTAAAATGGGTAGGTACTTACCGACACTGGAGCGCTATGAGCTATCAACCTAATCCGGTTCCCAATCAGGAAGAGTCCAACCGCACCATCGTTTTGGTGGCCTATGTGTTGGGTGCTGTGGGTATATTCACGGCGTTTATTCCAATCCTGATTGCGCTCATTATTTGTTATGTAAAGCGTGGCGAATCAGCTGGCACCATTTATTACAGCCATTACGACTGGCTTATTTCAACCTTCTGGATTGGCATGTTCTGGTTTGTGGTGGCCATGATCACGATGGTGTTTGGCGTGGGCTTTATTGTTTACGGCATTTTAAGTGTGTGGTTGCTTTACCGCTTCGTGAAGGGTTTGCTCCGGTTTAGTGAAAGGAAGGCGGTTGTTTAATCAAGCTGTAGCTGTGTTTGGCCGGTTTGCTGGCGTGTGCCTGCTGCTGTTGTTGCAGGCCTGTGCAGGTTTGCAGGAAGGTGGTTCTGATGCATTGGTGCTTGAAGACGGCACCGTATTTACCGGCTTCGAAACCGAAAAACCTGAGGTTCAAAAAGCCTTGCTGGCCCAGTTTCGTGAGTGGCGCGGCACACCTTACAAACTGGGCGGCAATTCAAAGGCGGGCATTGATTGTTCGGCTTTTGTGCAACAAACTTTGGATACCCATTTCAACATCGCTGCGCCGCGCAGCACCACCCAACAAGTCAATATGGGTGTAGATGTAGGCCGCGATGCCATGCAGGTAGGCGACCTTGTTTTTTTTCGAACAGGGCACACCACCCAGCATGTGGGCTTTTACTTGGGCGATGGCAAGCTTCTTCATGCATCTACCAAAGTGGGTGTCACCATCAGCCGGCTTGATGATTTGTATTGGCGTAAAACATTCTGGAAGGTACGCCGGGTGATGTGAATTTCAGCCAATAAAAAACCCGCCAAACTTCGGCGGGTTTTTTTGATGAGCCCACGGCAGGTTTATCGCTGCTGGGCCAATGCTTCAATGCGCTGCTCAATGGGTGGGTGGCTGCTGAACAAGGCCATTACACCACCTTTGCCTGAAATACCGGATGCAGCCATGTTCGAGGGCAAATCACCCGCCTGCATGCCGCCCAAACGCTTCAGGGCAGAGATCATGGGCTGCTTGTTGCCCATTAACCAGGCTGCGCCCGAGTCGGCACGGAATTCACGCTGACGCGAGAAGTACATCACGATGATGGACGCCAAAATACCCAGCGTAATTTCCATCACAATCACGGTGATGAAGTAACCCATGCCCTGGCCACTGGATTCCGAATCGTCTTTGCGCAAAAACTGATCCACCATGAAGCCCACCACGCGGGCCAGGAAAAACACAAAGGTGTTCACCACGCCTTGAATCAGCGTGAGTGTAACCATGTCGCCGTTGGCGATGTGGGCCACTTCGTGCGCCAACACGGCTTCGGCTTCTTCGCGGCTCATGCTTTGCAGCAAACCCGTGCTAACCGCGACCAGTGAATTGCTTTTGCTGGGGCCGGTGGCAAATGCGTTGGGTGCGCCTTCGTAAATGGCCACTTCCGGCATGGGAATGCCGGCTTTGTCTGCAAAGCGCTGAACCGTGCTGACCAGCCACTGTTCGGTGGGGTTGCGCGGTGTTTCAATGACCTGTGCGCCGGTGCTCCACTTGGCTACTTTTTTGCTGATCAACAGGCTGATGAATGAGCCACCAAAGCCCAGTACAGCACTGAATGCCAAGAGCATGGTCAGGTTAAGCTGACCCCCGGCCATGAACTGGTTCAAGCCCAGCACATGCACGGTAATGCCCAGTACCACCATAATGGCGACGTTGGTGGCTAAAAATAAAACAATGCGTTTCATGATGCGTGTTGTCCTTTCAACAATTGCAAGGGGGTCACCTGGTGAAGGGTGTGTTTCAGTTGGCGGCGAACAGCACGTGCTGCTGATTCAACCGCCTGGTCAATTGCGCTAAGCCAATGCGGCCCGGCGCTGTCTACGATCAAGGGCGCTTGCCCGTCGATCCGAATTTCAATCACACAGTTGCGCTGGTCGGCCTGTTTTGCCGAGTGCCGGTCCAGTTTCACGGTGATGTTTTTAATATGGGTCGAAAGTCGATTGATGGCCGAGCGCACGCGGCGAAGTACATACCTGCGCAGGGTTTCATCGATCTCGGGATGCCGAGCCACAATTTCAGTTTTCATGGTTGCGTCCTCCTTTCGGGGAAATAGACAGTTGAAGTGTACGCTGGTTCAATGTAAGAATAAATGGAACAATTGTTTAGTAAATATTCGAATAAATCGAAGGGTTAATGAAACTTACCGACCTGAACTTCCACCACTTGCGCTATTTCTGGATGGTGGCCAACACTGGCAGCCTGACAGCGGCGGCCGAGCGGCTTGGGCTGCGCGCACAAACGCTTTCAAGCCAAATTACCCAGTTGGAGCAAACTTTGGGGCGGGCATTGTTTCAGCCAGTGGGGCGGGGTTTGGGTTTGACTGAGGCCGGGCGAATTGCGCTGCGTTATGCCGACCAAATTTTTCAGCTGGGCGAGCAAATGGCTGAAAGCCTGGGCGACGAGCAACTGGATTACACACTGCGTTTGTCGGTGGGCATTGCCGATGCCTTGCCCAAAACCGTGTCGTTTCACATGATTGAGCCCATTCTGGGCATGCAGCGCCCTGTGCGCCTGGTGTGCCACGAAGGCCGGTTCGAGGCCCTGTGTTCAGAGCTTGTGCAACACAGTGTAGACGTGGTGTTGGCTGAGCGCCCCGGCGGGCAGGGCACTGCACACTTGCAGGTGGCCAAGTTGCTGAGCTACCCGGTGCGAATTTTTGCAAGCCCGGCTTTGGAGGAGAAATACAAAACGAATTTCCCGCAAAGCCTGCACCATGCGCCCTTCCTGATGCCATCACGCAACAACGTGTTGCGACTGAAACTGGAACACTGGCTGGAAAGTGTGGGGGTGGAAGTCACGGTGGTGGGTGAGTTCGACGACCTTGCTTTGCTGGAAACCTTTGGCCGGGCAGGCTTGGGTTTGTTTGCCGTACCCGCCATGCTCATTGAAGACGTGGTGCGCGACCACACCGTGGTTCACATGGGCGATGCGCAAGGCGTGGTGGAAGATTTTTTTGCTTTCACGCACCCGCGCAACCTGAACCACCCCGCTTTGAAGCTGCTGTTCAGCACGGCCACCAATACAAACCCGAATCGCAGCAAATAAAAGCATGCAGTACACTGCGACCTTCCCTGTTCTTTCCCTTTGCGGCCTTCTATGTTCTTGCGCATTGTTGCGGTAATTTTTCCAATTTTTGCTGTGGTTGCTTTGGGCTATTGGTATGGGCGGGTCAAAAAGCCCGACATGAAATTTGCCAACCAGTTGAACATGGAAATTTTTGTTCCGGCACTTGTTTTTTCAGCCTTGGCCAGCAAGTCTTTCAATATTGAGGCGTATTGGCTACTGGCTGTCGGCGGCGTAATTGTCATTCTTGGTTCAGGCCTGCTGGCGTGGCCGCTTGCGCGTTTGCTTGGAATTGACAGCCGCGTGTTTGTACCGCCGATGATGTTCAATAATTGCGGGAACATGGGTTTGCCATTGGCGATATTGGCCTTTGGCGAGCAGGCTTTGCCCGCTGCCGTCATGCTGTTCCTGGTGGGGAACACGCTGCATTACTCCTTGGGCACCTGGATGATGAGCCCCAATGCGCGAATCTGGACCCTTTGGAAGGAACCGGTCATTGCCGCCTCTTTGGTCGGCTTGATGATCAGCGTGCTTGGCATTCAAGTGTGGGAACCCTTGTACTTTGCAATCGACATGACCGGTGATGTGTCCATCCCGCTGCTTCTGTTTGCACTGGGGGTGCGACTTACGCAAGCTGATTTTTCCGACGTGAAGTTGGGGCTGATTGGCGGGGTGGTATGCCCGGTCAGTGGTTTGATCTTTGCTGCTTTGTGTGTGTGGCTTTTGCCCTTAAGTCCTGAGCATGCGGACATGCTGGTTGTGTTTGGTGCATTGCCCCCGGCTGTGCTGGGTTTTGTGTTTGCAGAAAAATACGGTTTGCAACCTCATCGCGTTGCGTCATTGGTGATGGTCGGGAACCTGATGAGTCTGGTTTTTGTGTCGATGGCGCTCGCTTTTGTTTTGTAGGTAATTTGTTCGGTGACCGGGCATGCTGACCCACACCCTTTCTGTTTTTGGCAGGCGCAGGGTGGCCGTGGCCACTAAGTCGGGGTATTGCGCAAGGTCGATGATCAGCCGCTCCTTGCGTGGGTCGTTGTAAACATGGCCCAGTGTGGGCCCAGTGCGCATACCCAAGGCTGTGAATTCAGGCGTTTTCATCCACAAGCCCAGCGGTAGCAATTCCATGGCATTGTAAATTTCCCCAATTTTCTCAACTGGCAAAGTGCCCACGTGCACTTGCAGGTAAGGCCCAATGGGCGACCGCATTACTGTTTTAATGGCTCGCAGTTCGGTGCTTAATTGCAATGGAGGCAGTGCGCTGCCCAAGGCAATTTGAATGGTGTTGTCGTGCAGCTTGACTGCAGCCTCTTCAATTTTGATGAAGCTGCTGAGTTTCAACCCGGCGTAATCAATCAGCGGCAGCATGGACAGGCCAAACATGCGCACTTCGGTGGGTGTGAATTCCAGGTGCTGTTTGTCGTTTGAAATAAGTAATGGGCCGCTGAGTTTGGCGGGCAACCAGAACAGTGGAATACCAAAAATTTCAGGTTTCACTTGCAGGGAAAGCTGTAAGTGAGGCTCGCCAATGGTGGTGTTTACTTGTCGAATTGGGCTGCCCTCGAAGTTGAACAATGCTTTGTTCATCAGGGTATTCATGGCAGTTTCGCTCAAGGAAATTTCACCCACATGTACAGTTTGTTTGGCAGTCGGCAGTTGGCCAAGGTCGGTGGATTGAGTACTGGCCAACAGTTTTTCAACACGCAGTTCAATCCCCTAGCGTGACAACAGCGTGGCATGGTGCACCGCCAGGGTTACTGCTTCCTGCCCAGTGTTCATTCCTTCAAGTTGGGCAATCGCAGCCTCGCCAGTGTTGAGCAAGGCCGTTTCAGCAGGGTTGAGTAGCCCTTCTTGGGCGCTGATCCACAGGGCACCGTCGGTGCGAAGCTGCACGGTGCTGGTGCTGATTACGCTGTTCAAATCGTGTAGCGCGATGGGCAAGCTGCCATTGCTGATACCTGTGACCAAGGTGGGCTGGCCAGCCAGCACCATGCCCGCGGCTCGCAATTCGCCGCCGTGGGTGTACACAAAATTGGCGGGGCAATTGGCTTCACAAAAGAAACCGGGCGCCTGGCTGGCTTTGCCCAACAACACGGTGACTTCGCCTTGCCCCAGTTGCACGGCATTCAGTTCGAATGAAAGTTTGGGGGCGGGCAGCACTTGGTCCAGGCGCAGCACCATGGCCTGGCCTTGTAATGCTACGGCTTTGGACTTCATGTCGATCAGCGACTGCAACTGAATGTTGGTGGCCAGCAATGTTTTGTAAAGCGGTACGCCCGCCACCTTCAAGGTACGCGGGGTTAAAGTAATTTCCCGCGGATTGGCCACGGAGGGGGTGCCTTCCATGGTGAATGGAATCCACAACCCCAGCTTTTTGATGTCCCCGGTAATCACTATCCCATCGGTTTGCGTGGTCACCTGCTTGATACGCAAAGGAGCTTCGCTGGCCTGAAGTTCCGCTTGCACGAGTGCCTGCAAAACGTTGTCGGCAATTCGAAGTTGCGCATGTTCCACATTCACGGCGTAGGCCGCCGGGTTTTCGAGGGAAACAGGCAGGTTGGGTTGCATGGCGGCAAGCGTGCCGTGCAGGCTTTGAATATTGAATTGAATATTGTTGGCCAAAGCCAGTCGACTGTTGCGCACTTGCACCAAAGCCAGCTTGCCGGGCTGCCAAGAGTTAGGCAGTGCCGTGCGCCAGTCTTGAACTTTCTCCAGGTTATCAGCCCACGCACGGGGGGCCGTGTACACGCTGAATGCAGCTAATGCGAGGATTGCCAACAGGCGTGCTTGACGCTTCATCACAGTCGGTCAGAGTGAATTTGGGGTGAAGTGTAGCTGGATGTGACTGTTTTTACTGGAATTGTAGTTCTAGGTGTTGTTATTTGGGTGTATAGCCCCACACCTCGTTCAGACGGTTTTCGCGGCCGCAGGTGGTTTTGTAATACCGGTAGCGCAAGGGGTTTTTGCGGTAAAAGTCTTGGTGATAATCTTCTGCCACGTAGAAGGTCTGGGCGGCCTCAACAGTGGTGTAAATGCTTTTGAACTTGCCTGTGCCCAGCAATTGCTCCTTGCTTTGCTTGGCCTCGCGGTGTTGTTGTTCGTTCAGGTAAAAAATAGCCGATCGGTATTGTTCGCCAACATCGCAAAACTGTCGGTTTTCAACGGTGGGGTCAATATTGGTCCAAAAGGCTTTCAACAGGGTGCTGTAGCTGATTTGCCGGGGGTCGTATTGCACCCGCACCACTTCAACATGGCCGGTGTTGCCTTGGCTCACCTGCTCGTAGGTGGGGGCGGAGGTTCGCCCGCCGGTGTAGCCCGATTCAACCGATTTCACGCCACTGATTTTCTCGAATGCTTCTTCCATGCACCAAAAGCATCCGCCCGCGAATATGGCCTGTTCCAGTTGTTGGGCCTGTGCAAGGGGCAAAAAGCCGGATAGCCCCATCAACAAAGTTGCAGTGTTACGCGACCAAACTACCCAAGCCATGCAATTACTCCTTGTGCAACGTTGAAACTGATTGTGGTGTTAACCACGGTTTTGCTTTCAATCAGACCGGCTTTTTGAAATAATGTTCACCCCTTGCCAGAAATATCAGTGAAATCATGAGTTTGTTGCCACACGAGTTGGAATTGCTAGCCCCCGCACGCGACGTGGAGATTGGTCGCCAGGCGATTCTGCACGGCGCAGACGCGGTATACCTGGGCGGGCCAGTGTTTGGTGCACGTGCCAATGCAGCCAATTCGGTGGCTGATATTGCAAAGCTGGTGGAGTTTGCCCACCGCTACCATGCGCGAATTTTCACGACCATCAATACTATTTTGCACGATGCTGAGCTTGAAGAAGCTCGCAAGCTGGTGTGGCAGTTGTATGACGCTGGTGTGGATGCACTGATTATCCAGGACATGGGTTTGCTTGAAATGGACTTGCCACCCATTCAATTGCATGCGAGCACACAGTGCGACATTCGCACCGTTGAAAAAGCAAAGTTTTTGGCAGATAGCGGTTTTTCCCAACTGGTGCTGGCACGTGAATTGACTGTTGAGGAAATCGCGGCGGTGCATGCGGCAGTGGGCGATTCTGCGACCATGGAATACTTTATTCACGGTGCGCTGTGTGTGGCCTTTTCGGGGCAGTGTTACATCAGCCATGCTGAAACGGGCCGCAGTGCCAACCGGGGCGATTGTTCCCAAGCCTGTCGCTTGCCTTACACGCTGACGGATCAAAGCGGCGCGGTGGTGGCGTTTGACAAACATTTGTTGTCGATGAAAGACAACAACCAAAGTGGCAACCTGGAGCATTTGATTGATGCGGGTGTGCGGTCCTTCAAAATTGAAGGCCGCTACAAAGACATGGCTTATGTGAAAAACATCACGGCCCACTACCGTATTTTGTTGGATGAAATTATGGAGCAGCGCGGCGAGTTTACCCGTGCATCCAGTGGCACAACTCGCCACTATTTCAGGCCCGACCCTGACCGCAACTTTCACCGCGGTTCTACAGATTACTTTGCCAGTGGTCGAAAAATCGACATTGGTGCGTTTGATTCACCCAAGTTTATTGGCCAACCCATCGGTCATGTGGTGGCAGTGGGCGACAAAAGCATCGACATACAAACCAGCGATGAGCTCAACAACGGCGATGGCCTGAACTTCATGCGCAAGCGGGAAGTGGTGGGTTTGCACGTGAACCGTGCCGAGAAATTGCACGGCAGTGCTGATGGTCAAGCGGTGTATCGCGTATTTCCAAAAGACCCAATCAACAGCTACGGTGGCTTGAAAGCTGGTTTGCCCATGCACCGCAACCGTGACCACGCTTGGGACATGGCGCTAACCAAGGAAAGTGCGGAACGCCGAATTGGGCTCTGGCTCACTTTGACTGAGTGGATGGAAGGCGATGTGTTGAAGGGCTTGCAATTGAGCCTGACCGACGAAGATGGAATAGCTGCGACTTCACAGCTTGATCTGAACCTCGAGTTGGCCAAGCAGGCTGACACGGCGATTGAAAGCATTAAAACCCACTTGGGCAAGTTAGGCGGCACGGATTATTCCGCGTTGGGCCTCAATGTGCATTTAAGCCAGCCCTGGTTTGTTCCTGCCAGCATGTTGAATGCCATGCGCCGAGAGGCCATCGAGGTCTTGAATGCCGCGCGAGTTGCTGCCTGGCAACGGCCTGCGCGCAAAGCGCCGGTGCTGCCTTATGTGGAGTACCCCGAAAAGTCGCTCAGCTTCCTGGCCAATGTTTACAACGACAAAGCGCGTGAATTTTACAAAAAACACGGTGTGCAGATGATTGCGGCTGCTTACGAGGCGCATGAGGAAGCTGGTGAGGTTCCTGTCATGATCACCAAGCATTGTCTCCGATTTTCATTTAATTTGTGCCCAAAACAGGCCAAAGGTGTAAAAGGTGTTCAGGGCCAGGTTAAGGCTGAGCCCATGGTTTTGGTCAATGGTGACCAAAAGTACACCCTGAAATTCGATTGCAAACCCTGTGAAATGCACATCATGGGTAAAATGCGCAAAGATATTTTCAACAGCCCGCCCCCATCGGTGGTGCCAATTACTTTCATGAAGCGCAAGCCAGCGTAGGCGTTTCGCCACGTTTCCGTGCCGTGATATTCGATTTCACGGGTACGTCAAATTTTTGTCATTTTTTTGTCATAATTCTTGGATACCCTTGCTGGTCTGCGTGAAACTTTCTGCTGGATTAACTACATAACCTTATGTCTGATACTTCGACGATCAAGGCCCCGACCAAACGAGGCGACGCCATATTCGGCGTGTTAACCAGCGGAGCGTCCATTTTCACCTTGCTGATGCTAGGCGGCATCATTGCATCGCTGATTGTGGCGTCTTGGCCCACCATCACCGCTTTTGGATTCGATTTTCTATTTACCGCCAATTGGGATCCTCCTATTGACGAGTACGGTGCCTTGGTGCCCATCTATGGCACGCTGGTTACTTCTTTCATTGCTTTGATCATCGCGGTACCGATTAGCTTCGGTATTGCGCTATTTCTCACCGAGCTTTCTCCGCCTTGGTTGCGCCGCCCGCTGGGCACGGCCATTGAATTGCTGGCTGCAGTGCCTTCGATTGTTTACGGCATGTGGGGCCTGTTGGTGTTCGCACCCATTTTTGCCAAGTATGTGCAGGGTCCAATGAATGCGACCATTGGTCAGGTACCGGTCATTGGCGCCTTGTTTTCTGGTCCCCCCATCGGTATCGGCTTGCTAACCGCAGGCGTTGTGTTGGCCATCATGATCATTCCCTACATTGCTGCGGTGATGCGCGATGTGTTTGAAGTAACCCCAGTGATGCTGAAAGAAGCAGGCTATGGCATGGGTTGTACAACGTGGGAAGTGGTGTGGAAAATTGTGCTACCCCACACCAAAGTGGGTGTAATTGGCGGCATTATGCTGGGCCTTGGCCGTGCCTTGGGTGAAACCATGGCGGTCACCTTCGTGATCGGCAACACCAATTACCTGAATGATATTTCCCTGTTCTCGCCTGGCAACAGTATTACGTCTGCACTGGCAAACGAATTTGCTGAAGCAAGCCCTGGCTTGCACACTTCGGCCCTAATGGAATTGGGCCTGATATTGTTCGTGATTACCTTCTTTGTATTAGTGGCTTCCAAGCTGTTGTTGGCCAAATTGTCGAGCAACGGGAGATAAGCCATGAGTAGCATTTATACCGACCCGACTGCCATGCCGAAAGATAATGTGGTCACCACAGTGGCCACTGACGAGAAAATGCGCGTGAAGATGCAGGCCAAGCGAAAGCTGGTTAATTCGGTTGCCCTGACTTTGTCGTTGGCCGCGATGGCTTTCGGTCTGTTTTGGTTGATCTGGATTCTGTACACCACAGTAACTCTAGGTATCAATGGTTTGTCATGGGACCTGTTTACTGAAATGACCCCCCCGCCCGGTGTTGAAGGCGGTGGCTTGGCCAATGCGATCACCGGTACCTTGTTGATGGTGGGTTTCGCCACTTTGTTTGGTACCCCTTTGGGCATTCTTGCGGGCATTCACCTCGCTGAGTCTCGCAAAGACAACAAGCTTGCCGCTTCGGTACGCTTTATTAACGACATCCTGTTGTCGGCCCCATCAATCGTGATTGGTTTGTTTGTGTATGCCGTCATGGTGCGTACGATGGGCCACTTCTCTGCCTGGGCCGGTGTGGTGGCATTGGCATTGATTCAAATCCCGATTGTGATTCGAACCACCGAGAACATGTTGCGGCTGGTGCCGGATGCGCTGCGCGAAGCAGCCTTTGCATTGGGAACGCCAAAATGGAAAATGGTGATGTCTATTACGGTCAAAGCCAGTTACGCGGGCATTCTCACCGGTATTTTGTTGTCGGTTGCACGCATTGCTGGTGAAACTGCGCCGTTGTTGTTTACCGCGCTGTCGAACCAGTTCTGGAATACCGACATGATGAAGCCGATGGCGAACCTGCCCGTGATGATTTTCAACTTCGCGCTCAGTCCATTCAAAGAATGGCAGGAGCTGGCTTGGGCCGGCGTATTCCTGATCACTGCGGGTGTGTTGATTCTGAACATCATCGCGCGTTCATTGCTGAAGAACTCGAAATAATTGACCTTTGAAGGCCCAGACCATGTCTACGATTGACGTTGAAGAAAAGATAAAACTTGAAGTGAAGAACCTGAATTTTTATTACGGTTCATTCCATGCGCTGAAATCGGTCAATTTGAGTATTCCTGAAAAGAAGGTTACCGCGTTCATCGGACCCTCTGGCTGTGGCAAGTCAACATTGTTGCGCGTGTTCAACAAGATGTATGCCCTGTACCCCGAGCAACGTGCCGAGGGGCAAATCCTGATGGACGGCGAAGACTTGATCACCAGCAAAAAAGACATCGCCTTGATTCGCTCTAAAATTGGTATGGTGTTTCAAAAGCCAACCCCATTCCCGATGTCTATTTACGAAAACATCGCCTTCGGTGTCCGTCTGTTTGAGAAGCTGTCCAAGGGCGAGATGGAGGAGCGCGTAGAGTGGGCGTTGACCAAGGCTGCTTTGTGGAAAGAAGTAAAAGACAAGTTACACCAAAGCGGCAACGGCTTGTCGGGTGGTCAGCAGCAGCGGCTGTGTATCGCCCGAGGCATTGCCATTAAGCCCGAGATTTTGCTGCTTGACGAACCTTGCTCAGCATTGGACCCAATTTCAACCGCAAGTATCGAAGAGCTGATCACTGAGCTGAAGGAAGATTACACCGTTGTGATCGTGACTCACAATATGCAGCAGGCCGCGCGCGTGTCTGATTACACTGCGTACATGTACTTGGGTGAGTTGATTGAATTTGGTGTGACCGATCAAATCTTCCTGAAACCAAGGAAGCAGGAAACTGAGAACTACATTACAGGTCGATTCGGCTAAGTAATAAGTCCAGTAAACGGTAGCCAAGTGCTTGAATTTTTTGAAAAAAAACCACATTCGGGATGCCTGGTGTGGTTTTTTGACATTTATGTTAACGCCTTATATCTGTCATGATTCTGAAACATTTGTGAGGCACTATGACCGTACTTTAATAAGTGAGGTGAAAAATGTTCAACATCAAAACAATCGCTACAGCGATTTCCGCAGGTGCCCTGGCCCTGAGCATGACTTCTGTGAACGCCGCTGAAATTACTGGTGCTGGCGCTTCATTCCCTGCTCCTGTGTACGCCAAGTGGGCCGATGCCTACAACAAGGAAACCGGCAACAAAGTGAACTACCAGTCCATCGGTTCCGGTGGTGGTATCAAGCAGATCACTGCGAAAACTGTTGATTTCGGCGCGTCTGACGCTCCCCTGAAGCCTGAAGACCTGAAAGAAAAAGGTTTGATGCAGTTCCCAACCGTGATCGGTGGTGTTGTACCCGTGGTGAACCTGCAAGGCGTGGCCCCAGGCCAGATGAAGTTGACTGGCGAAGTGTTGGCCAACATTTACCTGAACAAGATTACCAAGTGGAACGACAAGGCGATCGCAGAACTGAACCCTGGCGTGAATTTGCCCGACCAAGACATTAGTGTGATTCGTCGTGCAGATGGCTCCGGTACCACCTTTATTTTCACCAACTACCTGAGCAAGGTAAGTGCTGACTGGAAGAGCACCGTTGGTGAGGGTACTGCAGTGAAGTGGCCAGTAGGTCTGGGTGGCAAGGGTAACGAAGGCGTTTCTGCTTTTGTACAACGTGTACCAGGTTCAATTGGTTATGTTGAGTACGCTTATGCCAAGCAAAACAAGCTGACACACACACAGATGAAGAACAAAGACGGCGCCTTTGTACAGCCTGAAGATGATTCATTCAAGGCTGCAGCAGCTGGCGCAGACTGGTCAAACAGCTTCTACGAAATTTTGACCGAGCAGCCAGGCAAAGCCGCTTGGCCAATCACTGGTGCCACTTTCATCCTGTTCCACACTCAACAGGCTGACGCTGCCAAGGCCGCTGAAGTGCTGAAGTTCTTCAGCTGGGCTTATGCCAAGGGCGACAAGTTGAGCTCTGACCTGGACTATGTTCCGCTGCCAGACGCCACTGTCAAGCTGATTGAAACTGCATGGAAGTCTGTAAAGACGACCGACGGCAAGGCGATTGCACTGAAGTAAACATCAACCCTGCTTGATGTGGGAAAGGCCCCGGTTTTGATAAACCGGGGCCTTTTTCTCTTTCAGCTGTCGGCAAAGTTGGTATTGAGCGCTTGGTGATACAAGGTTACGATACATTGCAATAAATGCATTTGTTGTAATGTTTTGTCCAGTGAGCGCTTGAATGACTTTGCCCGATTATGAACAGTGGACCCTGCTGATGTATGTGGTCGCTATCCCGTACTTTTTCTTAGCCATGGCCATTGAGGGTTGGGCCATTCGCAAAAAGCCCAGTGGTTTTTATGCGGGTTATGAACTGAAGGACTCCTTGTGCTCAATCGCCATGGGAGCATTGAAGTTGGTGACCATGGGCCTGAGTGTGTTTTGGGCGTACCCCGTGATGCTGTGGTTGTTCGAATACCGCGTAGTGAGCTGGGATGTCTCCTCCTGGTGGTTTGTTCCCCTGTTGTTGGTGGCAGACGACTTTTGTTATTACTGGTACCACCGCGTGGCCCACCGCTGTGCCGCATTCTGGGCTGAACATTCCAACCACCACACCAGCGAACGCTATAACCTGAGCACTGCCTTGCGCCAGTCTGTGTTGGGCCCTTTCTATACCTTTGTTTTCTGGCTGCCTTTGCCCCTGCTGGGCATGGACCCTTTGGTGGTGACTTTTGCACACACGGTAAATTTGCTCTACCAGTACTGGATTCACACTGAAACCTTCGAGGTGCATGGCTGGTTTGAAAAAGTGTTCAACTGCCCGCAGCACCACCGCTTGCACCATGCCAAGAATGAGGAGTATCACGACTGCAATTACGGCGGAATTCTGATTGTATGGGACCGCTGGTTTGGCACCTACCGTGAATTTGTACCTGGAGTGAAGCCTGTTTACGGCACGCTGACGCCCGTGTTGACCACCAACCCGTTGAAACAGGCGGTGGCAGGTTGGGGGCATTTGATTGAGAAGCTGAGGGCAGCCCCCGACTTCAAAAACCGGGTGTTGTGCTTGATCAAGCCGCCGGGTTGGGTACCTGAGAAGTAAGGGTCGAATTGTTTGATCCAAAGGCCTTGTACAAAACCAAGGCCAACAGGCCGCCAATTACCTCAAACACCATGTAAGCGGGTACGTCGCCCGGTGCAATGCCGGCAAAGCTGTTGGAGAACTGCCTGCCAAAAGCGGCGGCGGGGTTGGCAAAAGAGGTACTGGAGGTGAACCAATAGGCCGCGCCGATGTAACAGGCCACCATGCCAGAAACCCGTTCTGCCTTGGCCATGAGAATGACCAGCAACAGCCCCGCAGTGGCCACAATTTCACCGGTCCAGATTCCCCAACCTGTGCGAGCTTTTTCAGAGAACTGAAGGAGCTGCATATCGAACATTTGGTGAACCAGAATGGCACCGAAGAATGCACCAGCCAGTTGCACGATGATGTAGGGCAACAGTTCAGAACCCGGTTGGCGTTTCAGTAAAACCATGGTGAGTGTGACGACGGGGTTGAAGTGCGCACCGCTGATGGGGCCAAATACTTCAATCAAAATGTAAAGGCCGAACACGGTGGCCAAGGTGTTGGCGATCAATGCCACGCCGTTGTTGCCCTCGGACAGGTTTTCGGCCATGACGCCCGAGCCAATCACGATGGCTAGCAGCAGTAGGGTACCCAAGAATTCAGCACCCAAGCGTTTGGATAAGGAGTACATATTGATTTAGCTCCGTGCGATGGCGGCCAGTGCGGTGTTCAGTTCTGCGGTGCTCATGGTGCTCAAAGGCAGCTGGATGAGTTGCATCATCTTGAAGCTGATGGCCTGCCTTGTCAGCTCGAACGCGCGAGGCTTGTTTTCTTCAACTTCATTGGAGGGATCCGGGTAGCCCCAGTGGGTTTGCACTGGGCTACCGGGCCAATAGGGGCATTGCTCGGCGGCCGCGCTGTCGCACACGGTGATCACAATGTCGATTTTTGGTGCACCGGGCTCGGTAAACACATCCCAGCTTTTGCTGGTGTATTGGCTGGTGTCGATGCCGACATTGGCCAAGGCTTGCAGGGCGTATGGGTTCACGCGACCACTGGGCGCGCTGCCAGCGCTGAAGGCCTTGATGTCTTTGCCGTACTGCCGGGCGAGGTGATTCAGCATGCCCTCGGACAGCACACTGCGTGCAGAATTGTGGGTACAAAGAATGAGTACGTTGGTGCTCATGAAGATACTTTTCCTATTTGTTCGACTTCGTGTTGAATAGCCAGTTTTTCAAGTTTTGCAATGGGCAGGGCCAGCATCAGTTCAATACGCTTGCGAAGCAGCAGGCCCACATTGCGGAATTCATGCAAGATGTGTTCATGGCTGCCTTCGGCTTTGGCTGGGTCGGGCGCACCCCAATGCGCCAAGATTGGCTGACCCGGCCACACGGGACACACTTCGCCAGCGGCTTGATCACACACTGTGAAGACAAAATCCATTTGTGGGGCGCCAGGTGCAGCAAACTCATCCCAGCTTTTGCTGCGCAAATTGCTGGTGTCCATTTCCCAGCGTTGCAGCACTTCAAGGGTGTAGGGGTTGACCCGGCCGGCTGGAAAGCTGCCTGCAGAATAAGCCTTGAACTGACCACGGCCCAGCTGGTTCAGAATGGCTTCTGCAAAAATGGAGCGGGCTGAATTGCCGGTACAAATGAATAGCACGTTGAATGTTTTGTCACTCATGGTGAGCCTCGTTGTGGTGTGGTGCATTAACAGGTGTGCAGCTTTGACCTTGGCAACAGTTCTCGGTGAGGTAGGCGATGACGCCATTCATATGGGCAAACTGAGCGCTGTAGATCAGATTGCGTCCGTCGCGAATGGGTTGAACCAAACCGGCGTTGCTCAGTTCTTTCAGGTGAAAAGACATGGTGGCTGCAGGAATGTCCAGCAGCTCGCAAAGTTGCCCCGGTGTAAGGCCTGTGGGGCCAGTGACCACCAAGGCTCGGAACACCCGCAAACGCGAGCTGTGTGAGAGGGCGGCCAATGCTTTGATGATATCGTTTTCTTCCATAATTCGATAATAGTGGAAATATCGAATTATTGTATGAAGGTTTTGTGACAAATGTAAAAAAGAGGCTTCTTTAAAGCGCCTGACTCAAGCGGGCTTGCTTGGTTCAGGCTGCCTTTTTGACTGCTGGGCTTTTTGCTGAGGTGTTCCGGGGCCTGCGGGTTCTGGGTGCTGGCGCTTCTACTTGTGAGTGACCGCGTAGCCAATCGGCCGCTTGTTTCCATACATGTTCCCGAGCCTGGCTGCCCAGAATAACGCCCATGTGCCCGCCAGGGGCGAGCAAAAAAGACTTGTCTTTCGAGGCCACCATCTTCAGGCTTTTCTTGGCCATGCTGGCAGGCACCAGGTGATCGGTTTCACCTGCAAACACGAGCATGTTGGCGGTGATGTTCCCCAGATCGGAAATTTGATCCCCAATTTTTACTTTGCCATGCGCCAGTTTGTTGTCCACCGCAAAACGAATCATGAAGTCGCGCACCACACCGCCGGGATACAGCATCATGTTGTTCAGGTAATCGGCCGTAGTGGTGTGTTGTTCAACGAAATCACGGTCATTCAGGCGGGTCAGCAGGTCCCAATAGGTGGTAATGCTGGCCACCGGCGCAGTGAGTTTGAACCCCAGGCTGACCATCCAGCCGGGCGGGCTGAAGAGGGTTGGGTTAATGCGATCCAGCCTGAATTCGCTGTACTTGCGAATGAAACGTGCTGTGACGTTCAGTGTGTTGGATGCAAAGGCCATGATGTTTTTGCCGTCGCGCAGATCGATCGGGCTGGCCACCGTGACCAGGTTGCGAATGTGTTTGTCATGCCCGTAGCCGGCGTACAACAGGCACAGCAAACCGCCCATGCACCAGCCGAACATGGACAGTTCTTTGGAGCCACTGTGCTTGCGCACTGCTTGCAAAGCCTGACCCATCATGACGTTGCTGTAGTCGAACAGACCCAAATGTCCGTCTTTGCGCTCCGGTTTGCCCCAATCGACCAGGTACACGCGAAACCCCGCCTCTACCATGGCTTTCACCAGACTTCGGTCGGGCATCAGGTCGAATGTTTCCGTGGTAACGCCCAGCGGGGGTACCAAGACCAATGGCACCGCGTGCTGGCGATTCGTAGGCGCCTCGATTTCGCCTTCGGCAAGGCTGGCTGCTGGAGTACTTGCTGTGGGGGCGTAGTAGCGCACGCGCATGGGCAAGTGTTCGGCAATCACTTCGTATTCAGTTTTTCCTGACTGGATCAGGATTTCCTTTCGAAAAAACCAATCCGCCGCATTGGTCGCGGTATTGACGGCCAACTCATTGATTTTCAGGGCGGTTTTGAATAGTTTTTTCACGGTTGCTGCGGTGCAATGTTGAGATGTTCGAAGTTTATACGCACAGTGGGGCGTTTCGGATGAGGGTTTACTCTAAATAGCAGGGCGTGGGCAACTTTTGGCCTGAACTTGAATGGTCCCCGCTGCTGTTTGTTGCCCTCTGCCGAGTTGGCTCAAACCGCCCAATCGGCTTGGGTTCCGATCTCTCGCCAGAAAACCTTTTTATCCCTTGCTGAGCCTTGCTATGCCTGAGAACGACCCTCCTAAACTGCGGGTCGGGCTCGTTCTCTGTCGCCCATGCTGGGCAACACCGGCCCCGCTCGGCACGCAAGGGCAGGTTTTCTTGAAGGCGAGGTGATCGAAACACCGCCGCCGATTGGGCTAAACAAATTATCCTTCCATGCTCGCCCAAAGCCCGCTCCAAATCCGCATGCCGGCTTGGTCCACTTCGTCCACTGCGCCTAAAAACCGCTCACGGGCCTGAACATTGACCCATTCTGCGGGCAAAAACGGGTCGTACACCACATGCTTGATTGCGGTGCCGCCCAACAAGAATGATTCACGGGCGGCGACTTCAGGTTCCAGCGTTCCCGAGCGGTCAAGCCAGGTGCGCATCTTTTTTTCCAGTTGCGCGTAATTGGTCTCTAGTTCGCGTGGGTTCCACAGGGTGGCAATTCGGCGCTGAAGCTCGGAGTCAAAATCACGAGCCTCGAACACCGGCGCGTCTTTCTCCAAACCCAGTTTGTACAGGCGATCGCGCACGCTTTGCAGTGTGTCTTCGATGTTGTTGGGGCGTATGAACAGGTGTTCATTCAATGGTTGAAAGCCCAGCATCAGCAAGGCGCGTGCACGGGCGCGTTGTTGTTTGGCTTCGCTGCGTGAAAGTTTCTCGGCCTGCACCACAATGTAGCTGCCATCCCAGGGGCGAACCCGGGTGCTGCGGGTGCGCCAGGCGGCCACGTCGTCGGCCAGCGTGTGTGCGTCGTCGGTGAGTTGGTACAGGGCGCGGCCTGCTGATTCGATCAGGCCTTCGGCTGAAAGCCGCACTAGCGCCACACGTGTGTTGTTCACGCTGATGTCGAAAATGCCACAGGCGGCAATGGCCTGTTTGGCTGAAAGGGGGCGACCTTTGGAGGCAAGCAACAGGTCGAGAATGAGGCTTTTGGCGGTGGGTTTGCGCACGGCGTACTTGTTCTTCTAAGGCAAACCTGAAGTGTATGCAAGGCAGGCCCGGCATGCAAATTTGATGGCTTGTTTGTGCGATCATTGCCTCACCCAGAATAAGGAGACGAAATGATCAGGGCATGGATTTCCCGGACGGCTGAGCAAGCGCAGGCCGAGCTGGAAACTCTCGATGAGTCTGAGTTTGCCGGGCAGGATGTGGTGCTGAAGTTGCATTACAGCTGTCTGAACTACAAGGATGCATTGGCGCTTACCCACACTGCGCCGATAGCGCGCAAGTACCCCATGGTGCATGGCATTGATGCGGTGGGCGAGGTGATTGAATCGAATTCAGACCAGTGGCCGGTGGGCACAGTATGCCAGGTCAACGATTGGGGCTTGGGTGAAACGCATTGGGGTGGTTTGGCCGAGCGTGCCAGTGTGCCAGCACAGTGGATTTCACCGATTCCGGAAGGGCGAAGCGCCCGCTGGGCGGCTGCCTTGGGTACCGCTGGCTACACTGCGGCATTGTGCGTAATGGCCTTGCAAGATCACCCTGTGAAACCAGAAGATGGCCCGGTGCTGGTGACCGGGGTCAGCGGTGGTGTGGGTACAGTGGCCTGTTTGCTGTTGCAGCATTTGGGTTACGAAGTGGTGGGCCTGACTGGTTCAATTGATGCTATGGGTGAGCCTGTGTCCGAATCTGCAGGCAAACACTTTGAACGATTGCAGTTGGGTTCAACCCACCTGATTCACCGTGAATCCATGTCGCGCCCGGGCAAGCCTTTGCAAAAAGAACAATTTGCGGCGGTGGTCGACAGTGTGGGCAGCCACACCTTAGTGAATGCCTGTGCTCAAACAAAGTACGGTGGTGTGGTTGCCGCATGTGGCCTGGCGCAGGGCATGGATTTTCAGGGCAGCGTGGCACCTTTTATTTTGAGAGGTATCACTTTGCGCGGTATTAACTGCGTCTACCGTACCCATGCTGAGCGGGACCGCGCCTGGGGCATGTTGGCGCAAGCCTTGAATGAATATGATCTGGATTTCATGATCAAGGAAGTGCGGCTTGCCCAAGCCCTCGACAGCGCGCGCCTGGTTTTGGCCAATCAATTGCAGGGGCGTGTGGTGGTGAACTGTGCCTGAAAACCGGGCTTTGCCTTACCTGGCCCTGGTGCTGAATGCATTGGTGTGGGGTGTGTCGTGGTGGCCATTGCGCGAATTGCAGGGTGAGGGTTTGCACCCGTTGTGGTCCTCTGCATTCACTTACCTGCTGGGTGCGGTGGCCATGTTGTGCTTTATGCCCCAGGTGTGGGGCGAGTTTGTACGTCACAAAGCTTTGTGGCTGCTGGCCTTGGCGGCTGGAACCACCATGGTGGGCTTTAATTGGGGCGTGTCGATTGGCGAAGTGATTCGCGTGGTGCTGTTGTTCTACCTGATGCCAATTTGGGCGGTGTTGATTGCACGCGTTGCCCTGAATGAACGAATTACCTTGAAGGCCTTGCTGCGAGTCGCTTTGGCGTTTGCAGGTGCGGTGCTGGTGTTAAGCCCCAATGGTAGCTTGGGTTTTCCGGTGCCTTCGAACCTGGCGGAATGGCTGGGTTTGATGGGTGGTGCGGCATTTGCGCTGAACAACATCATGTTGCGGCATCAGGCTGCCCGCACCGCGCAGGCGCGTTTGTTCGCCATGTTCGTGGGCGGTATTGTTGCGCCAAGTGCGGTGGCTGCTTTATTGGCCCTGTTGTTGGGCGAGGGCAATGCCTTTGTGCAGTGGCCCGTGTTGCCCGGGTTTTACGGTGGTTTGGTGTTGTTGGCTTTTGCGGTTACCTTGCTGGTGGCCAACTATGGTTTGCAGTATGGAGCGTCGCGTTTGCCGGCCAATGTAACCTCGGTGGTGATGTTGTCAGAGGTGGTGTTTGCTACGTTGTCCGCTATATTGCTGACCAACGAAGTATTGACACTGCAGGTGGGAATTGGTGGTGCCATGATTGTGCTGGCGGCTGCTTTAAGCGCGCTTGAAAACCAAGACGCGCATTGATTGGGAGGAGAAACATGAATCATTTGTTTAAGGTGGCAATGGCCACTGCAGCGTCTACATTGCGTGGCTGGCAGGGTATGGTGGTGACGGAACCCGCAGCGGTTCAGCCTGAAAAACCATTGAAACTATACGAGTTCGAAAGTTGTCCCTACTGTCGCTTGGTGCGTGAAACCCTCACGGAGCTGGCGCTGGACGCTGACATTTACCCCTGCCCCAAGGGTGGAACACGGTTTCGTGCGGATGTGCTGGAGTTGGGGGGCAAGGCCCAGTTTCCGTTTTTGGTGGACGACAACACTGGCGTGAAGTTGTATGAGTCAGCCGATATTATCGAATACCTGTACACCACCTATGCCAAGCGGGCTGTGCCGTTGCGTGTGAAGGCTGCGTTGCCGCAGGCGGTGTCTAGCCTGGCCAATTCGGCTTTGGGCCTGGGTGCTGGCACCCATGCGCGTGCTTCGAAAAAGCCTGAGCAAATGTTGACGTTGTACAGTTTTGAAGCATCGCCATTTTGCAGGCCAGTGCGCGAAGTGTTGTGCGAGCTGGAGATTCCTTACCACCTGGTGAATTTGGGCAAAGAGCAATTTGCAGACATGGGTGTGAATGGTGTGCATGCGGCTGTTGGCGAATACAACCCGGTGAAGGGTGGTAAACGCGAGCAGTTCATGGCCAAAACTAACAAGATGATGGTGCCGTATCTGGAAGACCCAAACACGGGCAAGGCCATGTTCGAATCCAAAGCGATTGTGGAGTACCTGCTGGAAACCTATGGCGGGTGAGGTTTATTTCGGGATGAAGAACATTACGGTTTCTGTCCAGCCCTCGGTGTAGTGGCGCAAATACACGTTGTAGTCGTTGCGGACACCGAGAATGATTTCAGGCACTTGCCAGAAATGGGCGGGGTCGTGGTACACCGCCACGGCCAGCTTGGGGTGGTCTTCCTGAATATGCCACTTCATGCCCTCCAGTGCTTTGGGTTCTGCACCTTCCAGGTCGAGTTTGATGAAGCTCACAGATTCTGTGACCCGATTGTCCAGTGCGTCCACCTCAATTTTCACGCTGCCGGTTTCCGAAATTTTGCAGGCCGAACCAGCACCTGCGTCAAATGACAGAGTTTGCTTTGCATCAAACAAGCCCACCGGATGGTAGTGAATGTTGGGGTGCTGGGCCAGTTTACTTTTGGCCTTCCCAAGTGTGATTTCAGTGGGCTCGAAAAAGTGCACGCCACCATACTGCGGGCATCGCTTGATGAATTCTTCGGTGGTATAGCCGTCGAAGCCGCCACCATCCACAAAAACCTCGCCTGGTGAAAATTTTACAAAGGGCTCGAAGTATTGCTGGTCGGCTGTGTAGTCGAAAAACCGCATGGCACGCAGGTTGGCGTTCAGGCGAAACTCCATAACCCGGTTAAACACTTCCCGCGATTCTTGATCGGCGAACAGGTCGCGCACCCGTTCAAATTTCTCGGGGTGGGCTGCATATTCCTTTTGAGTATCGGCCAGGGCTTGTACTTGCGGTAGCTGAAAATGACTGGCGTCGGCCACTGCAAAGTAATCCATCGACACCACACCATTGAGGCGCAGCAGTTTGTTCATGGCGGTTTTGGGGCGAGCCTGTGTCACGGTTGAAATTACCATGCTGCCCGCAGGCACCTGGTTTAATTTCAAAACCGGTTTGCCACGGTATTCGGTGGCGGTGGTGTATTCGTCGATAAAGCCGTCGAGGTTTGCTCGGCTGGCCACTGCATCAGCAAACTCGTTAATGCCCAGCACATAGCGTTTCTGGGTGGTATTGCCAAAAAATTCCGCATGAAAGGAGGCGGCGTGGGCTTTTTGACTGAGTTGTTTCATGGCGAGGCACGTAAAAGGTGGCGATGAAACCAGTCTAAAGACATCGTTGACGGCGGTAGCTTCGGAAAAGCGAGGGAAAACAGGTGCTTATGGGGTATTTAGCTCAAGCTGGGTCGTCATGCCGGGTGGGGGCTAGACTGTTATTTCCACATTCGATTACCCTGATGGCCTTATTGACAATTTTTTGGCTCGCAGGATGTGCTTATGCATTTAAATGATGTGGAATATGCCGGGTTTTGGATTCGGCTTGGCGCAACCGTGGTGGATATGATCCTAATCACCGTGATCACGGCTCCGGTGCTGTATTTGATGTACGGCTCAGTCTATGGCGATGCGAACAATCCGGAAATTTACAGGGGAATGGGAGAGGTGGTCGTATCTTGGATCGCCCCCGCGATCGCCACCATACTTTTTTGGAAATACCGTCAGGCCACACCAGGTAAAATGTTGTTTGCACTCAAAGTAATCGATGCTGAAACTGGCGCTACCTTGAAGCTTGGGCAGGCGATTGGTCGATATTTTGCTTACTATATTTCGTTCCTTCCACTTGGTTTGGGGGTCATTTGGATCGTGTTTGATTCGAAAAAGCGGTCTTGGCACGACAAGCTCGCCAATACTGTGGTGATCAGAGACGATCGTTTGTAACCTGCCACTTCGCCAATCCAATTACCTTCTGTCCCAAGTGCCCATTAACCAGTCCATGATGGGGTAGGTGATGTTGAAGTTTTTGTGCGCCATGATCCGCTGGTCGTGGTGCGTGGTGTGTAACCGTGCAAACCGGGTGAAGCCAGGAATGTGATGCACCCAATGGTCTTCTTTCAGGTGGTAGGAAAGGTGCAGTAATTCATAGTTCAGGTAATACGCCATGCCGGTGGCTACCAGCAACAGGGCCACGTTGGGGCTGAACAGCCAGGCCAGCAAAAAGCCCATGGGCACGAAAAACGCCACCACGAAAAAGCCCACAATGGCGATTGGAAACAGCACGGCTTTGAAGTCCTGGTGGCTGTCAATTTCCATGTGGGTGTCGGTGAAAAACTTGTGGTGTTGCAGCGAGTGCCGTTTGTACACAAAGCCAAGGCCCTTGACCGGGCGGTGCATGGCGTATTTGTGGCCCGCCCATTCCGCAAAATTGGCATACAAAAAGGTGGCGGGTATGGTCAACCATTCCAGTGCGCTGGGGGACTCTAGCCAGTAAATACACAGCGCGATTACGCCCAAGCCCAAGGTCATTGTCATGGCCAAATGCAGATAGCCTTGGTAACCCGTTGAAATGAATTCAGCCCGGTAGTTGGCCCGAACCGAGCGGACTGCTTCGTCCTGAGACTCCTTGGGCACAAGCTGTTTGACTTTGGCATGCATGGTATTACTGTCTCCCACATTATGAATTTTATTTTGTAATGTTAGATTGCCCCCGATTGCCTTGAATTTCAAGTGCTTTTGCAAGCACTTGGCTGCACGCTGGTACACTTTATAAAAAACACCATTCCAAAAGCAGCCAAGGAGACCCACCATGAACGCACCGCTTTCAAGTACACCACCCGCCCACATTGGCCAGCAGGAATGGCAAGCCCGTGTTGATTTGGCCGCAGCTTACCGTTTGGTGGCCATGCACAAATGGGACGATTTGGTGTTCACGCATATTTCGGCGCGGGTGCCCGGTGAAGAAGGTCATTTCTTGATCAACCCCTATGGTTTCATGTTCGAAGAAATCACTGCCAGCAGTTTGGTGAAGGTGAACATGAATTGCGAGAAAGTGGACAACAGCCCCTACGATGTAAACCCGGCTGGTTTCACCATTCACAGTGCAGTGCATGCCATTCGGCATGATGCGCATTGCGTGATGCACACCCACACCGTGGCGGGCGTTGCGGTGTCTATTCAGGAACAGGGTTTGTTGCCAATTTCACAGCAGTCTCTGTTTCCCTTGGCTGGGCTGGCGTATCACGACTATGAAGGTTTGGCCTTGCGCGAAGATGAGAAGGCCCGCTTGCAGGCCGACCTGGGCGAAGCCAACAACCTGATTTTGCGCAACCATGGTTTGTTGACCTGTGGTGCCACGGTGGCAGATGCGTTTTTGAACATGTTTATTTTGCAGCGCGCCTGCGAGGTTCAAATTGCGGCGCAATCGGGTGGCGCGCAATTGATTCCGATTGCCCAGCCGATTGTGGACGGTATCAAGGCAGCGGCTGCACAGGTAACCCGTGGTTTGGGTGGCAATATTGCCTGGCCTGCGCTATTGCGCAAACTGGATCGCGAGCAGCCGGATTACAAAAACTGATGATTAGGGATTGTTTCCACCAGTCACGGTGGAAACATACTTCGCCAGAATTTTCATTTGATCCACGGTCAAATGATCAACAAAAGGGGGCATGCCCCCTTTGCCGTTTTTCAGCGCATTCAACACGCGTTCTTCGCTGGGTTTGAGCACATCGAGCACCGGGCCAATTTTGCCTTTCGTACCCGCGTCTGCCAGGGTGTGGCAA
>Ga0114984_1000032_pt1 | contig 53806 bp, 54 predicted proteins | sample Shrwel1BS1Day1_FD_96987 | JGI IMG/M metagenome (GOLD analysis project Ga0114984, IMG submission 96987) | Subsurface microbial communities from deep shales in Ohio, USA - Utica-3 well 1 S-1-Day1 | ecosystem: Environmental > Aquatic > Deep subsurface > Shale gas/oil reservoir > Produced water/Flow...
CCGAAGGGTGTTGTATTCGTCACCCTCCCGACATAACGGGCTTTGTGCCTTTGCCTTGGCAGATTTCGGGCACAAAAAAACCAACGCTTACGGGGTTGGATCAGTCCGGCTACAAGAGGTTTCGACGCCTCGGACACGCAAAGTATCGGATTGGCTGGTGCCGGTCAAGGGGGCGGTGATTTGCAGCCCCCTCGAAGCTGGTCCTGATTCGGGATTGGCTGCGGTGCCGGTGGTGCCCTGAATCGGGACTGCCTTCAGGCGATCAAGCGGGTTCCAATTTTGAGCTGGTTCCAGATCGGAGCCAGTTACAGATCAGGCGCTGGTGCTCGCTTCAGCTTCGGATCAAGGGATGATGCCCAGTCACTGCCCCGTTGTCTGCGCTTCTGGACGGTGCGCCACTTCACGCCCAACAGTCGGGCCATGATCTCGGCAGTCTCCTTGCCACGGATAACAGGCTGCTCCCTGCCGTTGACCTTCACGGTGATCTCTATGTCCAACTCCTTCTGTCTGGATGCAACACACTGATCGGCGTTCATGCGCTCCCCCTGGGTGATTGGCAGTAGGGTGATTGTATGGAGCGATCAATACGGATGCCAGTCTGGTAGCGCCAGCAGGTACAGGCCTGGTTGCCTGGTTGATAGCGCCAGCTTGGCAAGTGGTAACGGCAGCAGTCGAGACAAGAATCGGTCATGCTCAAACATACTGCCGTTGGTCAGATCAAAGCCCCATCCAGTGGATCAGCGTTGCCGGTTGATTCGGTGCTGATGCTGGTGTGCGGATGGGTGCCGATGTGTCTGTGCCCCTGTCGTTACCTCCTTCATTTTGGGTGTAGGGTATGGCTTAAGTAGGTGTGGTGCGTCTCATGTACCACAAAACACCATCGTGAAAATTTGTGGTGCGTCTCATGTACCACAAAATGAATTTGTGGTGCGTCTCATGTACTGGATGATTTTTTAGAAAGCTCCCAGTCATTACTGGGTGGTCGGTCAAGATATGGCATCCATGTCAGCACCCATGTTCTGGCTTTACTGCCAGTACGACTGTTGAACAGAGACTCGTCTTCAAGATGAATAAAGCCTGCTTTGCGAAGCTCATCGAATGCTCTCATGGCCACGCGCCTGTCACATGACAGCTTTTCAGCGGCTTCTCGCGTACCAAAAGCCACGGCCTTGTCATTGCTCCAATGGACTTGAAGCTCCAGCAGCAGGCAGCGAGCCGGTAATGACAATGCCCGATAAGCCTCAGACTCAAGCATTCTCCGCATAACAGCCACCACGCCGCCCCTTGTATCAAAGGGAAGGCGATACTTCTTCTTCGCCATCTGTGGGCCTCCCATGCAGCCGGACCCGAAGGCCCGGCTTCTCCTATCAGGCAGCGGTATCTGGTAGATGCATCTGCTGCGGTGAAAGGTGGGAGGCACGCTTCTTGGCAAGTGCAACCCGCTTGGTAAAAGCCGAACGTGCTCGCTCGACTTCGACAGCAAGTGCAGTTTCACGGTCAGGCAGGAGGTCTGTTACCTGAACTGCATCAGCAGACACCCACGGCAGCGGTGACAGGTCGACACGGCCAAGCAGGCGATAACAGTCACCGTCACCTGTGAAGTGAGCGGTTGCGATAATCAGGCCGAAAGCACGCATATTGGATACAGGCTTCCGGGTATCTGAAGTTCCTTTGAGTGATCGGATCGGCACCCACTGCCATGATGCAAGCGCCAGCAGAATATCGGCTTCACGCTGCGTCAGGTACACCCGGTAACCTGCATCGGCAGCAGGAGGCCAGTAAATCACCTCTCGGTAACCGGCCTTGATCTGGCGATTGTGGTTCATCTCTGCGGCCAGTATCGGATTGGTGCTGCCGGTGTTCAGCTTGGCGTTATCCGGCAGGGCTTCGATCTGGTCTTTCCAAGGTAGCGGCTGCTGCAACGCATTGTGCTTAATCAGAGTGCCATCGCTCATGATGAGAACCCTCCGGTTGCAGCCAGGAAAACCAGAATCAATGCCAATATCGCTGTTTCAATCAGGGATATGGTATGCTGGCGCTCGTCTCGATTGGCGGTGGCCTGCTCGCAACAGGCCGTTGCTTTCTTGCTCATATCACACCCCCTCAGGCCACACGGCTGTCAGCAATACGCGCTTCGATCCACGCATAAACTTCTTTTGCCAGCCAACCAACACTGGTGCCATTGGGGTTCAGCTTGATGGGCTTCGGGAAGCGGTCGAGGGAAATTTCACGATAGATTGTGCTGCGGCCAAGGCCGGTCAGCTTTTCCACCTCTCGGCGGCGCAGAATCTGGAGTTCACGCTGTTGCAGCATTTCGGGGGTTGCGGTCATATTGCGTCTCCTCAACCAAAGCTATCTTGCCCCTCACGTTTGGACGCTATGGGACAGCATGAGACAGATGCGGCTACAAGCAATGCTTGACTGAACCACAAGTTCACTGATAACTTTGGCAATGTAAGTTAGGTTACTTAACATCTCTGCCAAGCAGTTAGCGGCTGCTGTGGGGAGGAAAATCGGCTCTGGAGTGTAAACTTCAGGGCTTTTTTTCGTCCTCTGGAAAGATGTTGTGGATAGATTACGCCTCGCTAGGAATGGTTGTCAACAGCGACGAATGCTTTGGATGCCTTGATTTGACTGGGGTCTGGTGGTTTATCGACAGATGAGAAAGAAGCAAAGGGCTGGTCTGGACCAATATGTAAGCGCGTTTTTGTGGGTAAGTGTAAGAATGTGTGAATAAGTGTGGGCGGCTGTGGGCAAGTATGGGTAAGTGAAAACGTCCGAAGCGTGGTTATGGTCCCAGTGACCCCAGCGGCCCCACTGAAAATGGTAATGCCGTAAATGTTCGTCAGGCTGATCGGCTGCCAAACTTTGCTGTGACTATGTTGCTGCTACTGGCTGCCGTGCGTAGCTGATCCAGATAGTCGGCCCAGTGTTGCATCATTTTGCGGCGCTGCTCCAAGTGCTGCGTTCTGTTGTAGCTCCTGCCGTTGGCGTCCTTCACCTCATGCGCCAATTGCTGTTCGATCCACTCAACACGGTAATTCAGCACTTCATCCAGCAGGGTGCGAGCGGTGGCCCTGAAGCCGTGGGCGGTGTGTGTTTCCCGGTCGTAGCCCATGCCCCGCAAGGCAATGCGAACAGCTCCATCAGACATTGGGCGGCTGGCTCCTCGGGCGCTGGGGAATACGTACTCGCTGCGGCCTGTGATCGGTTGCAGGTTCTCCAGTATCTCAATGCTCTGCTTGGCAAGCGGGATAATGTGTTGCTGGAATGTCTTTTCGGCGGTGATCTCTATCCGCTTTTCCTCCCAATTGATCTGATCCCAGCGAACGTGGCGAAGCTCTCCGGGGCGGCAGAACCACAACGCTGAACACTTCAGGGCAGCGATTACAGCCGGGGTGCCGTGGTATTCATCAATGGAAACCAGCAGGCGGCCAAGCTCCTTCGGATCGGTGATAGCGGCAAAGTGGCTTTTCTTGGCGGGCTTGAGTGCGTCCTTCAGGTCGGCACTGGGGTCACGTTCACAACGGCCAGTCACAATGCCATAGCGGAATACCTGCCCGGCTACCTGCTTCACTCGGTGCGCGGTTTCTACATGGCCCTTGTCCTCGATCTTGCGAAGTACCGGCAGCAGGTCGAGCGCACTGATCTCTGAAATGGGGCGGTTGCCGATTGAGCCGAACAGGTGCTTTTCCAGTGCTCGCATTGTCCGGGCTTGATGGCCTTCTGATTTATCGCTCATGCGAACAGAAAACCATTCACGGGCGATCAGCTCAAAGCTGTTTTCGGCAGCGGTACGGCCTGCCTGCTTCTGTGCCTTCTTGGCTGCGCTGGGGTCTATGCCTTGCGTCAGTTGCTGGCGGGCAGAGTCTCTGAGTTCACGGGCGGCGGCCAAGGTTACATCTGGGTACACACCGAAGGCGGCCAGTTTCTCCTTGCCGTGGAATCGGTACTTCATGCGCCAGTATTTTGAGCCGTTGGGTCGCACCTCAAGATACAGCCCTTTCTCGTCAGCGAGCTTGTACTTCTTCTCTTGCGGCTTGGCGGCCTTCACTTGTCGGTCAGTCAATGGCATGGATCACCCCCTGTTCAATTCGGGTTGGGGGTATCAGTTTGGGGGTATCGCTTGTGGGGGTATCGAATGTCCCCCCGATTATACCCCCAATGTACCCCGGCTTTGCTGGGTACGGTTGGGACCGTTGGGAACCATTATGGGCCGGAAGGCCCGTGGTTTCTAGTGTCTAGGGAAGTTTTGGGTCTGGGTGGGAAGGGTATTTGGTGGAGGTGGCGGGTTTCGAACCCGCGTCCGCCAATCCTCTGCCTCAAGATCTACATGCTTAGGCATCTCTATTCAGTTAACCCGTCGCGACCCGAGAGCCAGGGTGCTGTGGGCGAGCTCTTTTGGTTTTAACCGTTCAGCTTAGAGCAAAGCATCCGGGCGATTCTGTCTCGTATGACACCGCGAACCTCCAAGTTACAGACACCTTGGAGTGCGGCGCTAGCCGACTTAAGCGGCTAGAGCGTAGTTATCGTCGTTTGCAACTATAACTGTGTGATGAGGGATTAACGAGAATCATCACGTTCTCGGCATGCACCCGAGGGTTCGTAATCAGCGTCGAAGCCAAGTCACCCCCAAATACGTAGTCGGTCATTGTACCGGCCAGGTAGACTGAAAGAAAGTAAAAAAGTTCAGCGGGCGGCAACCGACAGTTCGCGCTGCTTCTGTCGGTTCCAGTCTTTCTCTTTTTCGGCGGCGCGCTTGTCGTGCAGTTTCTTGCCTTTTACCAGCGCAATTTCACACTTGACCATGCCGTTTTTCCAGTAGAGGGCCAACGCTACGCAGGTGTAGCCTTTGGCCTCCACGGCGGTGGTCAGTTTCTCTATTTCGCGCCGGTGGAGAAGAAGTTTTCGATCGCGTCGCGGGTCGGTGACAAAGTGTGTCGAGGCGGTGGCAAGGGGGGTGATGTGGGCGCCTACGAGCCAGGCTTCGTCGCCTTTGAAGACGACGTAGGAGTCGACCAGCTGGCCGCGTCCCTCACGCAGGCTTTTCACCTCCCAGCCGCTCAGGCAGAGGCCCGCCTCGAACCGGCTCTCGATGGTGTACTCGTGCCGGGCACGCTTGTTGAGGCAGATGGTGTTTCCGCCCTGGGACTTCTTCTTTTTCGCCATGGCGCGATTATATAGAGCGGTTGTCTGTATTGAAAGTGGCTGATCTGGGCGCCTCGGGGGCATCCTGATCAGAATCGGGGAGGTGGATGCAGCAAAAGGTTGTCACTCTCGTCCCAAATATGAACAATTGGTGTTTCTGAACTTTTGAGCTGGAAACACTATGCAGTCAAAGCCAAAGCAGTCCATGCATGGCTCATGGGCGAACCGTTGGATCTTCATTCTGGCGGCGACGGGATCGGCGGTTGGCCTGGGCAATATCTGGAAGTTTCCCTATATCGTCGGTGAGAACGGCGGCGGCGCGTTTGTGCTGGTCTATCTGGTCTGTATTCTGTTGGTGGGGATACCGATCATGATGAGTGAGATTCTGGTCGGTCGCCGGGCCAGACAGAACCCGATCAACGCGGTTCGTGAAACGGCCGTCGAGGCGGGCAGGGATCCCCGTTGGAGCCTGATCGGCTGGATGGGTGTGCTGGCCGGGTTCCTCATTTTTTCCTTTTACTCGGTGGTGGCAGGCTGGGTGTTGTACTACATCGCCGGCATGGGAACGGGGCAGTTTGTCGATATGGGGAGTGAGCTCGCGGGCAAAACGTTTGCCGCGTTGCTGGCAAGCCCGGAGCAGATGTTACTCTGGCATTCGCTGTTTGTGGCCATGGTCGTTTTGGTGGTGGCCGGCGGGGTCAACAAGGGGCTGGAGCGTGCGACCAAAATCATGATGCCCGCCCTGTTTCTGCTGTTGCTGGTGCTTCTGGGGTATTCTTACAGCAGCGGCAGCTTCGCTCAAGGGTGGTTGTTTCTGTTCAGATTCGACCCCGAGGCGCTGAGCTGGGATGCGATCTTGACCGCTCTGGGGCACTCCTTCTTTACCCTGTCGCTGGGGATGGGGGCGATCATGGCCTACGGCTCTTATATGGGCAGGAAGGATTCGATCGGCACCACCGTGATCACGATAGCTGTGCTCGATACCCTGGTGGCGCTGCTCGCCGGGCTGGCTATTTTCCCCATTGTGTTTGCCAACCAGTTGGACCCGGGCTCGGGACCGGGGCTGATGTTCATCACGCTGCCGGTCGCATTTGGCCACATGGCAGGCGGGCAGATCTTCGGGTTTCTGTTTTTTCTTCTGGTCGGCGTGGCCGCCTGGACTTCGGCGATCTCTCTGCTGGAGCCTGCGGTGGCCTGGGTGGTGGAGCGTTTCGGACTGAGGCGGGCACATGCGGCCCTGTTGCTTGGTGTGATCATCTGGTTGATGGGGATCGCCTCGTTGCTGTCGTTCAATCTTTGGGCCGATTTCACGCTATTTGGCATGAATATCTTCGATTTCCTGGACTTTCTCACCGCCAATATCATGCTGCCGTTGGGTGGGTTGCTGATTGCACTCTTTGCGGGCTGGGTGCTGACGCCGAGGATGACCTGTGATGAGTTGGCGCTCGACAGTTCCGTTGTCTACCGTATCTGGCTGATCTCGATTCGCTTTATCGCTCCGGTTGCGGTCGCCGTGATTTTTGTGGTCAATCTGTATACCAGGTTGGCCTGAAGCGATGGTCGCATGAGGGTGTTATGACGCAGGTAAATCGCAGCGCGCTGGTGCTGCACTCGGCCGAGCAGATGTTCGATCTTGTCAACGATGTGCGCAACTATCCGGCTTTTCTGCCCTGGTGTGCGGCGACCGAAGTGGTGTTTGAGTCCCCCGAGGAGTTGGTAGCGACGCTGCATCTGGCCAAGGGGGGGCTGAAATACAGCTTTACTACCCGCAACCTCTTGCAGCGGCCGAGATCGATGGCGATTACGCTGGTCGAGGGGCCGTTTTCCCATTTTGCCGGCAAGTGGAGTTTCACCCCTTTAAGTGATGAGGCTTCAAAGGTGGAGCTGCAGATGGAGTTTGAGTTCAAGGGCAGGCTTGCAGGGCTTGCCATGTCCAAGGTGTTCAATTCGGTGGCAACGACGCTGGTGGATGCGTTCGTGTCGCGCGCCGATGCGCTGTACGGCCAGGAGGGTGGATGATCAACGTGGAAGTGGCTTATGCGTTACCGCATGAGCAGAAAATCATCGCGCTGCCGGTGGATGAGGGGTGCACCGCCTATCAGGCCGCCGTTCGTTCGGGCATTGCCGAGCAGTTTCCCGAGATCGACCTCGCCACGGCAAAGATGGGTATTTTTGGCAAGGTGCTGAAAGACCCGGCGGCGACGACCTTGCAAGAGGGGGATCGGGTGGAGATATATCGACCGCTGATCGCGGACCCGAAGGAGGTGCGCGCTCGTCGTGCTGCAAAAATGAAGGCTGAAAAGGGGGCAAAACCGGGTTGAGCCAGGGTCTTGCACGCTAGGGGTGATCAGCGCGCCTGCTCGGGCGCCACCCCCGGCCGGAAGTCGCCGCTGAGCCGGGTCAGTTTGTCATCTTCAAAGAATACGCTGATCCGTTCCTGATAGCGTTGGCCATCTCCCTTCTTGATGCTGTAGATGTAGTCCCAGCGCCCGTCGCTGAAGGTGTCGGTGACCAGTGGGGTGCCCAGAATGTAACGCACCTGAGAGTGGGTCATGCCGGGGCGCAACTGGTTGACCATCTCCTGAGTAACCACGTTACCCTGCGGTATCTCGATCTTGTAAACGCCGGGAAACTCGGAGCAACCGGTGATCATCAGGGCAAGCGTTGTGCTGAGAAGAACCTTTCGCATCGGTAAATGGCTTCCGTTTTCATACCCAAACAAAGACAATGGAGTCTAACATTGCGACTCCCGAACAGCATAGTGATTGAGACCCAATATGGCACTGGAAAATCAGGAACTGCGCAAAGCCGGACTAAAGGTGACCCTGCCGCGGGTCAAAATTTATCGGATTCTCGAGCGGGCCGGCGAGGGCGATCACTTCAGTGCGGAGGATATCTACAGGCTGCTGATGGAGCAGGGGGAGGATGTGGGGCTGGCTACGGTGTACCGTGTGCTGACTCAGTTTGAAGCTGCCGGTCTGGTGTCGCGCCATCATTTTGAAGGCGGCCATTCTGTTTTTGAGTTGGCGCGGGAGGAGCACCACGACCATGTGGTGTGCGTAAAATGCGGCCGTGTGCGTGAGTTCACCGAGCCCCGGGTATCGGCGCTTCTGGATCAGGTTGCCGACCAGCTTGGCTTTACCATCACCGATCGGACTCTTTATCTTTACGGTGTCTGCAAGGGGGGGTGTGACGCCGACGATACGGCATAAGCCACCGCACGTCGGGCCGCTCAGGCTGACAGCATCTCGCGCGCGTGCTCTATCGATGTGGGCGTGATATCGACACCGCCCAACATGCGGGCAACCTCCTCTATCCGTTGCGTCCGGCTCAGTCGTGCTACCCGGGTTTGAACCCCGCCCTGGCTGTCCTGTTTGCTCACAAACAGATGTTGATGGCCCTGAGCCGCCACCTGGGGTTGATGGGTTACACACAACACCTGTACCCGCTCACCCAGTTCGCGCAGCATCCGCCCGACCACCTCGGCGATGGCGCCGCCGATGCCCACGTCCACTTCATCAAACACCAGCGTCGGGGTGCTGGAGGTCTGGGCCGTCACCACTTGAATCGCCAGGCTGATGCGGGACAGTTCGCCGCCCGAAGCCACCTTCGCCAAGGCGCGGGCGGGCTGACCCTGATTGGTGGTGATCAGAAACTCGACCTCCTCGAGGCCGTTGGCATGGTAGTGCTCCATCTCCAGCGGGGTCAGGTGGGCGATGAAGCGGGCCGCGGGCATGCCAAGGGCGTGTAGTTGGGCGGCCACCAGCCGATCCAGTCGCTCCGCCTGCTGCTGGCGCGCACGGCTGAGCTCGGTGGCCTTTTCGAGGTAGCTCTGCCAGGCGGTTTCGACCTCCTGGGCCAACTGGCCGGCTTCGTCATCGGAGCGTGTCAGGCCGCTCAGCTCCTGCTGCAAGGTATGCTGGTGTTCGAGCAGCTGTTCGGGCAGCAGGCGGTGTTTGCGCGCCATGTCGTAGATGGCGCTCAGGCGCTCCTCCACCTCCTGCTGGCGCTCGGGGTTGATCTCGACCCCTTCCAGGAAATGGCGTATCTCCCGACCGGCCTCCTCCACCTGGATCAGGGCGCTGTTGAACATCTCGCCGGCCTGCTGCAGACGGGGGTCTTGCGTACCGAGTTGTTGTAGCAGTTGAAGACAGTGATGCAGCATGGATTGGCAGTTGACGCTGTCGTCCTCGAGGCTGAGGTTGAGCAGCTGTTGCCCCGTGCTCAGCAGGCTGCCGGCATTTTCCAGTCGTTGCTGCTCCTGTTCCAGCTGCTCCAGCTCTCCCGGCTCCAGCGCGAGCCGTTCCAGCTCCTCCACCTGATAGCGCAGCAGTTGGATGCGGGCGGTGCGCTCGTCCGACTGCCGCGTGAGCCGCTCCAGCTCCGCTTGCAGGCGGCGCCAGTGGTGGTAGCGCCGGCGCACCTCATCTACCTGCTCGGTGTGATTGCCGAACTGATCGAGCAGCACCCGGTGGTGCTCTTTTTTCAGTAGCCGTTGATGTTCATGTTGGCCGTGAATATCGACCAGATATTGGCCCAGCTCGCGCAGCAGCGCCAGCGGGGTGGGGCGACCGTTGATGTAGCTGCGGCTGCGCCCCTCCCGGGTGACGACGCGGCGCAGGTGACACTCCTGCGCTTCGCTCTCCAGGTCGTGTTCATCGAGCCACTGTCTTGCCTGGGGGATCTGGCTGAGATCGAAGCTGGCGCTGAGCTCGGCGCGGTCCGCGCCACGGGTGACGCTATCGCTGTCGGCGCGATCGCCCAGGCAGAGGCCGAGGGCATCCAGCATGATCGACTTGCCAGCGCCGGTCTCGCCGCTGATCACGGTCATGCCACGGTCCAGCTCGACCTCCAGGTCGCTCACGATGGCGAAGTTGCGAATTGTCAGTTGAGTCAGCATGATGAGTGCACATGGTTATTCATACAGTAGTGTCTGTATAGGGCATTTGCCGGCTGGCTGCAATCCCCGCCCGAAAAAAATCTTTCCGCTGGTTGAATCCGCTCGGTCGAGCCCCATCATACAGGTACCATCACGCCAATATTCAAGTGTCAGTTGGAGAGATCTGATGTCGAAAAAACAGCAGAATCAGAATGCAACCGCCGAGGCGGTTCAAAAGGAGCCGCAGGCGCGAGCGGGTAACGGTGATGTTCAACAGCCAAGCGAGCCCGAGCCGGGGGCGGAGTCGAGAGAGGTCGAGCAGGTGGAGGTCGATCTGGCCCAGCAGCTGGCGGAGTGCCGCACTGAGGTCGAGGCGCTGAAAAAAGAGCTGGCTGAGCTCAAACCAAGGGCCCAGGCCGAAATCCAGAACATTCGCCGCCGGGCCGAGAAGGATATAGAAAAGGCCCACAAGTTTGGTTTGGAAAAGTTTGCCGCCGAGCTGCTACCGGTGGTGGACAGTCTGGAGCGGGCGATCGAGGCCAGTCAGGGTGAGGAGCAAAATGTCAAGGCGATCCGTGAAGGGGTCGAGATGACGCTGGGGATGTTTCTCGCCTGTCTGGAAAAATTCAATATCAAGCAGCTCGATCCGCAGGGCGAGGTGTTCAATCCCGAGCACCACCAAGCCATGTCCACGGTGCCGGCAGAGGAGGGGGTGGAGCCCAACACGGTCGTCACCGTGGTCCAGAAGGGTTACCTGCTGAACGGCCGGCTGGTACGTCCCGCCATGGTGATGGTGGCGAAAGGTTGAGCTCGGAGTTGAAAAAACTTGTCGCTGTACCCATATAAACGCGTAACGGCAGATGCACAACGGCTAATTGAACAGTTTTTGATCCACTACGGGTCACAGAAAGATCGGAGTAACAGATGGGCAGAATGATCGGTATCGACCTGGGGACCACCAACTCTTGCGTGGCGATCCTTGAAGGCGACAAAACCAAAGTTATCGAAAACGCGGAAGGCGATCGCACCACCCCTTCCATTATCGCCTATACGGATGATGGCGAAATACTGGTTGGCCAGCCGGCCAAGCGGCAGTCCGTCACCAACCCGGACAACACCCTTTACGCCATCAAGCGCCTGATCGGCCGGCGCTTCGATGACAAGGTGGTGCAAAAAGATATCAAAATGGTGCCTTACAAAATCATCAAGGCCGACAACGGCGACGCTTGGGTGGAGGTGAAAGGCAAGAAGATGGCGCCGCCGCAGGTGTCGGCTGAAGTGCTGAAGAAGATGAAGAAAACCGCCGAGGACTATCTTGGCGAACCGGTCACCGAGGCGGTCATCACCGTGCCGGCCTACTTCAACGACTCTCAACGTCAGGCTACCAAGGATGCGGGCCGGATCGCCGGGCTGGATGTGAAGCGAATCATCAACGAGCCGACCGCGGCCGCCCTGGCTTACGGCATGGACAAGTCCAAGGGGGACAAAACCGTCGCCGTATACGACCTCGGGGGGGGTACCTTCGATATCTCTATCATCGAGATCGCGGATGTGGATGGCGAGCACCAGTTTGAAGTGTTGGCCACCAACGGTGACACCTTCCTCGGGGGGGAGGACTTCGACCTGGCGATCATCAACTACCTGGCGGCGGAGTTCAAGAAAGAGACCGGCATCGACCTGCACAGCGATCCGCTGGCGCTGCAGCGCCTGAAGGAGGCCAGCGAAAAAGCCAAGGTCGAGCTTTCCTCCGCACAGCAGACCGATGTCAACCTGCCCTACATTACGGCGGATGCGTCCGGTCCGAAACACCTGAACGTGAAGCTGACCCGCTCCAAGCTGGAGTCGCTGGTCGAGGAGCTGGTCGATCGCACCATCGAGCCCTGCCGGATCGCGCTCAAGGATTCTGGCAAATCCGTGTCTGAGATCGACGAGGTGATCCTGGTTGGTGGTCAGACCCGGATGCCGCTGGTGCAGAAGAAGGTGAAAGAGTTTTTCGGCAAGGAGCCGCGCAAGGATGTAAACCCGGACGAAGCGGTCGCCATCGGCGCAGCCATTCAGGGTGCGGTGCTCTCAGGCCATGTGAAAGACGTGCTATTGCTGGATGTGACCCCGCTGACGCTGGGGATCGAAACCATGGGCGGGGTGGCGACTCCGCTGATCGAGAAGAACACCACCATCCCGACCAAGAAGTCGCAGATCTTCTCGACCGCGGAGGACAACCAGACAGCCGTGACCATCCATGTGGTTCAGGGCGAGCGCAAACAGGCTTCGCAAAACAAATCGTTGGGGCGCTTCGATCTGACCGACATCCCCCCGGCGCCGCGTGGCGTGCCGCAGATCGAGGTGACCTTCGATATCGATGCCAACGGTATCCTCAATGTGTCGGCCAAGGATAAAGCAACCGGCAAAGAGCAGTCCATCGTAATCAAGGCCTCTTCCGGCCTCACCGAGGAGGAGATCGAGCAGATGGTGCGTGATGCCGAAGCGCACGCCGAAGAGGACAAAAAGTTCGAGGAGTTGACCGCGGCGCGTAACCAGGGTGATGCGATGATCCACACCGCCCACAAAACCCTGAAAGATGCCGGGGACAAGGCGACCGCCGAAGAGAAAGAGAAGGTGGAGTCGGCCATCAGTGATCTGGAAGAGGCACTCAAGGGCTCCGATAAAGAGGCGATCGAGCGCAAGATCGAAACGCTGACCGAGGCGCTGTCGACGATCGCTGAGAAGATGTATGCCGACGCGGCTCAGGCTCAGCCTGAACAGGCCGCAGGTGGCGGTGGCGATGCCAAGGGTGGCGCAGATGATATCGTTGACGCCGAGTTTGAAGAGGTCAAAGACGACGACAAAAAGTAAACGCGCGCGAGTGTCGATCATTGCAGTGTGACAACGCGGGCTTTTGCCCGCGTTGTCATGTACCACTCTTTGGAGTCAAACCTGACAGGTCAGATTCGGATCATGGCAAAACAGGATTACTACGAACTTTTGGGCGTATCGCGTGATGCTTCTGATCGCGATATCAAAAAGGCCTATCGTCGGCTGGCGATGAAATATCACCCGGACCGCAATCCGGGCGACAAGGAAGCTGAAGAGAAGTTCAAGGCGATCAGCGAAGCCTACGAAGTGCTGTCGGATGCCCAGAAAAAAGCGGCCTATGACCAGTTTGGCCATGCGGGGCTGGATGGCCAGGGGGGTATGGGTGGTTTCAGTCAAGGTGGCTTCGAGGGCAACTTCTCCGACATCTTCGGCGATGTGTTTGGTGACGTGTTTGGTGGCGGGGGGGGCGGCAGGCGCCGGCGCGGCAGTGTGCAGCGCGGCGCCGATCTGCGTTACAACCTCGAGCTGACCTTCGAGGAGGCGGTGCGCGGCTGTGAAAAAACCCTGCACATCCCCACCTATGTCAGCTGTGAAACCTGCGGCGGCAGCGGTGCCAAGCCGGGCACCAGTCCTACCACTTGCTCCACCTGTGGTGGGATGGGGCAGGTGCGGATGCAGCAGGGCTTCTTTTCGGTGCAGCAGACCTGCCCCACCTGTCGCGGTGAAGGCAAGGTCATCACCGACCCCTGTAGCCGTTGTCATGGTCAGGGCCGGGTGGAGAAAACCAGAACACTGCAGGTCAAGATCCCCGCCGGGGTGGATACCGGTGACCGGATCCGCTTGGCCGGCGAGGGGGAGGCCGGCGCCCATGGCGGTCCCGCCGGTGATCTCTATGTTCAGGTGCATGTGCGCGAACATGCACTCTTCCAGCGCGATGGCAAAAACCTCTACTGCGAGATGCCGATCAGCTTTGTGGATGCGGCCCTCGGGGGCGAGGTCGATGTACCGACGCTGGATGGCCGCGTCAAGTTGAAGATCCCGCCCGAGACCCAGACGGGCAAGCTGTTTCGCCTGCGGGGCAAGGGGGTGACCCCGGCCCGCGGTGGCGGCCAGGGTGACCTGATCGTGAAGGTGATCGTGGAAACACCGGTCAACCTGAACAGCCGCCAGAAAGCGCTGCTGCGGGAGTTCGCGGAAGCCACTGAAGATGGCAACAGCAAACACAGCCCGAAAAAGCACGGCTTCTTCGATTCAGTGAAGAAATTCTTTGAAGATATGACCTGATCAATTCAGGGCATCGGGGTCGATACAGGCCAGTGGAGCGGGTTATGACAAGAGTAGCGGTGACCGGCGCGGCCGGTCGCATGGGAAAAACCATCATCGAAGCGGTGCAGCAGGCGGATCACCTCAGCCTCACGGCCGCCATCGTCCAGCCCGGCAGCTCACTGATCGGCGCCGATGTCGGTGAGCTGGCGGGGGTGGGCAAGCTGGGTGTCGAGTTGGTTGGACACCTGGAGGAGGTGGCATCGGATTTCGACCTGCTGATCGACTTTACCACACCGGAAGCCACCCTGCAGAACCTGGCGTTTTGTGCGGCCAACGGCAAAAAAATGGTGATTGGAACCACCGGGTTGAACGAGGCGCAACGGAGTGAGCTGAAGCGGGCCGCCGAGAACACCGCCCTGGTGTTCGCTCCCAATATGAGTGTGGGAGTGAACCTCTGCTTCAAGCTGCTCGAGATCGCCGCCACGGCGTTGGGTGATGATGGCGGCTACGATATCGAGGTGATCGAAGCCCACCATCGGCACAAGGTCGATGCGCCTTCGGGCACCGCCCTGAGGATGGGAGAGGTGGTCGCGAGCGCGCTCGGGCGTGATTTGAAAGCCTGCGCGATCTATGGTCGCCAGGGGCAGATCGGGGCTCGGCCGGCAAAACAGATCGGCTTTGAAACCATCCGCGCCGGCGATGTGGTGGGTGATCATACCGTTCTGTTTGCAACCGAGGGGGAACGGATCGAAATCACTCATAAGGCTTCCAGTCGTATGACCTTTGCCCGCGGCGCCGTGCGTGCCGCCGCCTGGTTGGGCGATAAATCAACCGGGCTGTATGACATGCAGGACGTACTGGGCCTGCACTGAGAACAGTCGCTTGTTGTTCTTGTTGTTGTTGCCTCCGCCCGCTCTCGAGCGGGCTTTTTTGTTCCTGCGCGTAACGTGGGTGTCACCATGATCTGTCAACTTGACGCCACTACTTGCTGCGGCTGCACAATCGGCGTTATGGTGAGGGGGATCGAGCCCGATGGGCAGGGGGTGGTGTGTACAAGATCTGTTTTTTTGTGCCAGAGGCCGATTGCGAAAGGGTAAAACAAGCACTATTCGCGGTTGGCGCCGGCCACGTTGGCGATTATGATCAGTGCTGCTGGCAGACGCTCGGTACCGGGCAGTTTCGTCCGCTGCAGGGCTCCCATCCCCACTTGGGGCAGCGGCTGCGGTTGGAAAAGGTGACCGAATGGAAAGTGGAAATGGTCTGCGATGACGAGCGGGTAGCGTCCGCCGTGGCCGCCCTGAAACAGGCACATCCCTATGAGGAGGTTGCCTATGAGGTTTACCCGCTGGCTGCATTCTGAGTGTGAAGGCAAATGAGAGGGAAGTCGGTGTGACACAGTTGTTGGTTCGCTACTCGCGCATCCTCGAGATCGTGGGGGATATCGTCAAGGTCTATGTGCCGGAACCCGAAGAGGGCGAAGTCGCTTCCATCGGATACGGTGATCTGGCGTTGATAGAAAATATCCTCGACCCCGATCAGCCCCCCTATATGGCACAGGTGATTCAACTCGACCGTGGCAGCGTTTCGCTGCAGGTGTTTTCCGGGACCAAGGGGCTCTCCACCAAAGCGGGCATTCGCTTTCTGGGCCATCCCATGGAGGTTACCTTCTCCGCCAATATACTGGGGCGGGCGTTTTCCGGTTCGGGCCGGCCGATCGATGGGGGGCCGGAGCTGTCTGAGGAAGCCTCCATCGAAATCGATGGGCCTACGGTAAACCCGGTCAAGCGCATTCTGGCTTCCCGCATGATGCGCACCGACGTGCCGATGATCGACGTGTTCAACTGTCTGGTCGAGAGCCAGAAAATCCCCATCTTCTCCATCGCCGGTGAGCCCTACAACCAACTGCTGGCCCAGATCGGTGCCAATGCGGATGCGGAGGTGGTGGTGTTTGGCGGCATCGGGCTGATCTTCGATGACTACTACTTCTTCCGGCGTGCCTTCGAGGAGGCCGGGGTGAGCGCACGCACGGTGATGTTCGTCCATCTCGGTTCCGACCCCACGGTGGAGGGGCTGCTGGTACCGGATATGGCGCTGGCGGTGGCGGAGCGCTTTGCCGTCGAGGAGGGCAAGCGGGTGCTGGTGCTGCTGACCGACATGACCGCCTACGCCGATGCGCTCAAGGAGGTGGGCATCTCCATGGAGCATGTGCCTTCCAACCGGGGCTATATCGGTGATCTTTACTCCCAGCTGGCCCGCCGTTATGAGAAAGCCTGTGACTACAAGGGCGCAGGCTCAGTGACCATCCTGTCCGTGACCACCATGCCCGGTGATGATGTTACCCACCCGGTGCCGGACAACACCGGCTACATCACCGAAGGTCAGTTCTATCTGCACAACGGGGTGATCGACCCGTTCGGTTCCCTCTCGCGCTTGAAGCAACACGTAATCGGCAAGGTGACGCGCGAAGACCATGGCCAGATCATGAACACCATGGTGCGCTTCTACGCCGAAGCGAGGGATGCGCAGCAGAAACAGGCGATGTCCTTCGAGCTGAACGAGTATGACGAGCGGCTGCTGAAATTTGGCGATCTGTTCCGGGAGCGTTTCATGGATATCAGTGTATCCATGCCCCTCGAGCAGGCGCTGGATCAATGCTGGCAGACGCTGGCGGAGTGCTTCAAGCCGGAGGAGCTGCTGATGAAGCAGCCGCTGATCGACAAGTATTTCCCCCAGCAGCAGGCAGGCTGAGTCGGTCATGAGTAAACTGGCGCTCAACAAAAGCACACTCAACCGTGAGAGACAGCGCTTGAAGTCCTTCCGCCAATTCGTACCGGCCCTGGACCTCAAGCGCAAACAGATCCTCGCCGCGCGAATGAAATCCCGTCGCGTTCTGGAGCAGCTGCGGCAGGAGGAGAAACAGATCAACACCAGTGTGGCCGCGCAGATCCCCATGCTGGCCGAGACCCACCTCGACCTGAACAGTCTGATCAGAATTCAACGGGTCGAACAGCATCTGGACAATCTGGTCGGCATCGAGCTGCCCCGGCTGGTGCGTGTCGAACTGGACAAGGCACAGTACTCCCGGCTGGCGATGCCGCAATGGGTGGATCGTGCCATCGATCTGCTGGGGCAGATGCTCGAGTTGAAAGTGCGCCAGCAGATCGAGCGGGTGCGGCTCGAGCGCCTCGATGAGGCCCTACAGAAAACGACCCAACGGCTCAACCTGTTCGATAAGGTGTTGATCCCCCGTACCGAGTCCAACATTCGCCGGATCCGCATCGCGCTTTCCGACGCCGAGCGCGCCGGGGTCGTGCGGGCCAAAATAGCCAAGGGGAAACGGGCCAGGATGGCATTGCAATGAGTATTGTAACGCTACAAAAGGCAACCCTGATCGGGTTGACCGCGGACAAGGCTCAGGTGCTGGACCAGCTTCAGGCACTGGGGCTGATGCACATCATTCCGCTGCGTGAGCGCTCGCTGGAGCATGAGGTTGAGCTGTTCGAGGGGGTACAGCCCGAACAGCTGCAGCAGACGATTCGCTATCTGCTCAGTTGCCCGCACAAACGCAAGCAGGTGACCACCGAGCGCCATTTCAACCTGCGTCAGGTGGTCGAGGGGGCGTTGAAAAACCGCAAGTCCCGGCTGGCACTGAGTGAACGGCGCGACTTTCTGCGCAAACGGATCAAGGATCTGGAGCCCTGGGGCAGCTTTCATCTACCCGGTGAGCATGGTCTGTACGGCCAGCTGCTCTGGTTCTATCTGGTGCCCAACTACCGTATGCACGAGCTGGAGCCGCTCGATCTACCCTGGGCGGTGGTACACCGTGACAACCGCAACTCCTATGTGGCGGTCATCTCCCCGGAGGAGCCCCGCAGCAATCAGTTGCCGGTGCCGCGTACCCATACCGGATCGGTACCACTGGCGCAGCTTCAGCTCCAACTGGAGGATCTCGAGATCGAGCTGGAGACGCTGGATGCCGAGCGCGAGGCCTATACTCGCTGGCTTTATCTGCTGCAACGCTCGCTGGCGGGCAGTGAGGATGCCGCCGAACGCGAAGAGGTCGGCCAGAAAACCCTCGACAGCGAAGAGATCTTTGCGCTGCAGGGCTGGTTCCCCGCCCAGCGGCAGGATGCCCTGGAGCAGTTCGCCCGGGAGCGGGGGCTGGCGCTGCTGATCGAGCCGCCGGCCGAAGAGGAGCTGCCACCGACGTTGCTGGACAACCCCGAGCCGCTCTCCGGCGGGGAGGAGATCGTGCGTTTCTATCAGATGCCGGGCTACCGCAGTTGGGATCCGTCACGGGTGGTTTTTTTCTCCTTCGCCGTCTTCTTTGCCATGATCATCTCCGATGCCGGCTACGCCCTTCTGCTGGCGGCCGTGCTCGGCTTTTACTGGCGCCGCATGGGCAGGAGCACCACCGGTCGCCGCCTGCGTGCGCTGGGTGTGACCCTGACCCTGTTCTCGGCCGCCTGGGGGGTGCTGGTGGGCAGTTACTTTGGCACCGCACCGCCCGAGTTCCTGGCGCGGTTGAAACTGTTCGACATGAACGACTTCGACGCCATGATGCAGGTATCGGTGATCGCCGGGGCCGGGCATCTGGTGTTGGCCAACCTGGTTACCGCCTGGATCAACCGCGACAGCCCCGTCATGCTGGCCTCGCTGGGCTGGGTGGTGCTGATCCTGGCCGGCGTCAGCGCCTGGCTGAGGCAGCGGGTGGATATCGAATGGGTGCTGTTGGCGACGGGCCTGCTGGCGATTTTGCTCTGCTCCAGCCACCGCCCCTGGCAGGGAGTGAAAAACTGGATCTGGCGAGTGGTCGATGGCCTGATGGCGTTGACCGGGTTGTCGAAAATGTTTGGTGACGTGCTCAGTTACCTGCGCCTGTTCGCACTGGGGCTGGCCAGTGCCTCGCTGGCCATCACCTTCAACCAGCTCGCCAGTGATGTGGCGGCCTCGGTTCCGGGTATGGGGCTTCTACTACAGGTGATGATCCTGGTACTGGGGCACCTGCTCAACTTTGTCCTCGCCGTGGTCAGCGGCGTGATCCACGGACTGCGTCTGAATTTGATCGAGTTCTACAACTGGAGCCTTGCGGATGAAGGCTATGCATTTCAACCTTTCACCAAGCGGGAGGTGAACCCTTGGATAACCTGATACTGGCACTGGGATGGGCGGGGCTCTACGGCCCCATGGCACTGGGAGCGATCGGCAGCATCATCGGCTGTGCGCTGGCGGGGCAGGCTGCCTGCGGCGCCCTGCTGGAAACGGAAACCGGGCATGGGCGATACGTCGGTATCGCCGCCATGCCATCGTCACAAACCATTTATGGCATTGTGGTGATGTTCTCACTTAATCGTGAGGTGAATATCGAAAACGCACCGGGACTGTTTGCCGTCGGCATCCTGGCGGGCCTGGCGCTGCTGTTCAGTGCGGTTCGGCAGGGGCAGTGCTGTGCCAGTGCGATCAATGTCTCCAAGATCAAGCCGGAAATTTTTGGCATGTCGATCGCGCCGGCCGCCATCGTGGAGGGCTTTGCCGTGTTTGCCTTCATTTTTGCTCTGGTGATCAGTGCCGGCATCCCGGCCTGAGGAGGTAGACCATGACCGAGCAGGTTAAAGGCCATGCAGCATCCGGCGTGGAAGCGCTGATCGAACTCTTGCGGGAGCAGGGGGTCGAGGAGGGACAAAAACGGGCGGCCGAGCTGGTGGAGGATGCCGAGCACCGCGCCGACTGGCTGTTGCAGCAGGCGCGGCAGGAGGCGGACGAGCTGAAGCGCAAGGCGCAGGAGGAGGCGGAGCGGATGCGGCGTGCCGGTGAAGACGCGCTGAAAATGGCCGCCCGCGACATGAACCTGCAGGTGCGGGAGACGCTGTCGCGCACCTTTGCCGACCGGGTGAAGCTGCTGATCAGCGAGCAGCTGGACAGCAAGGCGTTCATGCGCGAGCTGATCCGTGAGGTTGTGCTGCAAGCCTGCCACGACGCGGATCTGGCCAATATGGAGAAGATGGATCTGCTGCTGCCGGCCGATTTTATCGGCCTGGAGGAGCTGCGGCGCCACCCCCAGGCGTATCGTTCCAGCCAGTTGAGCCAGTATGTGCAGGACCAGCTCAGCGTGTTGCTGCGCGAGGGGATCGAGCTGGATACCCATGAGGGCAAGGGGATCAGGATTCGCACCAACGATGACGCCACCGAGATCGACCTGACTGACCGGGCGGTGGCAGAGCTGCTGCTGCGGCACCTGCAGCCGCGCTTCAGAGCGATCGTGGAAGGGGTGATCCGCTAGTGTCCGCCTCCTCCTACTACACGCTCATTCCGGCGCTGCCGGCGTTGCCGGCGCGTATCGATCAGCTCAAGGAGCTACCGATCTCCATTTTGCAGCTGGAGCAGCGGCTGGGCATGCTCGATGAAGTGGATCAGCAGCAGCTGACGCTGGCGCTGCGACTGTTCCAGCGCGAGCGCGAAGGTGATGAGGGGCTGTCGGACCGGGACGAGGTTCAACATTGGCAGCAGGAGCTGGCCCGGATTCAGGATGGCATACTGAAGCAGCTGCTCGAGCAGCACCTCATCTGGCGCACCCTGATCGCCGCGCAGCGCTACCGCTTGGCGGGGCAGTCCGAGGGCAAAGCGTTCCAGGGGTTTGGTGATCTGGTCTGGCTGATCCGACGCCACTGGCAGGTGTCCGACTTCTCCCTTGCGGGGCGCTTTCCCTGGCTGGTTGAAGCGCAGAACATGCTCAAGGAGGGGCAAAGTGCCGAGCTCGAGCAGCACCTGTTGAGCTGGTTTTGGCAGCAGTTGCGCCAGCTCGAGCAGTGCTACCCGTTCAGTTTCACCGCCGTGGCCGCCTACCGCCTGCGCTGGTCGATCGCCGAATACCGCCTGCGCTGGCAGGGGGAGAAGGCGCAGGAGCAGTTCAACCAGCTGGTTATCAGTGCGTTGGCAGGATTCAAACAGGATGAGACTCTCCACTCAGTGACAGAGGCAGGATAATGAGTTCAGCGAATACCGTGACCGCACGTGTGACCGGCGTGCATGATGATATCGTCAGTATCCGAATGCTGCGCGACGCAGAGGGTGAGTTTTACCCCCTGACCAAAAACGAACTGGTGCTGATCTGCCCGCAGCGCAGCGATCTGGGCTACACCGAAAAACTGCAGGCGGAAGTGCTGCGGGTGCGCCACGGCGAGGCGGATGCCCAGGTGTTTGAAACCACCCGGGGGGTCGCCATCGGGGATGCGGTGGAGCAAACCGGACAGATGCTGTCGGTGGCGCTGGGGCCGGGGTTGCTGGGGCAGGTGTACGATGGGCTGCAGAACCCGCTGGAGCTGATCGCCAGTCAACACGGTTTTTTCTTGCCCCGTGGTCTGGCCGTCGACGGGATCGACCAGCAGCAGAAATGGTCGTTCCAGCCGGTGGTCAAGGTGGGCACCCGGGTCAAGGCCGGCGATCTGTTGGGACGGGTGCCCGAAGGTAAGTTCATCCACAAGATCATGGTGCCCTTCAACATGCGCGGCGAGGCCGAGGTCAGCTGGGTGCAGGAGGGCAGTTTCACCGTTGCCACCCCGGTGGTGCGACTGCGACAGGCCAACGGCGAAGAGCGCGAGGTGAGTATGCAGCAGTTCTGGCCGGTGCGGGTACCGGTCAACCGAGACCTGTTGCGTGAAGGGTACAACCAGCGACTGTTTCCGCAGCAGCCGATGTTGACCAGCATCCGCCTGATCGACACCTTCTTCCCGGTGGCGATGGGGGGCACCGCCTGTATCCCCGGCCCCTTTGGTGCCGGCAAGACGGTGTTGCAGGGGCTGATTTCGCGCTACTCCAACGTGGATATCGTGGTGATCGTGGCCTGCGGCGAGCGGGCCGGTGAGGTGGTGGAAACGATCACCGAGTTTCCCAACATACCCGATCCCCGTGGCGGCACCCTGATGGATCGCACCGTCATCATCTGTAACACCTCCTCCATGCCGGTGGCTGCCCGCGAGGCCTCCATCTACACCGGCATCACCATCAGTGAATACTACCGGCAGATGGGCTACAACGTGCTGGTGATCGCGGACTCGACCTCGCGCTGGGCGCAGGCGATGCGCGAAACCTCCGCCCGTCTCGAGGAGATTCCCGGCGAGGAGGCGTTCCCCGCCTACCTCGATTCGGCGGTGCGGGCGCTGTATGAGCGCGCGGGGCTGGTGGAAACCAACGAGGGCACCACCGGTAGCCTGACGCTGATCGGCACGGTTTCGCCGGCCGGGGGTAACTTCGAGGAACCGGTCACCCAGTCGACCCTGCGCACGGTGAAGACATTCCTCGGGCTCAGCGCCGATCGCGCCTACAAACGGGCCTATCCCGCCGTTGATCCGCTGATCTCCTGGTCGCGCTACCTGGACCAGTTGGAGGCGTGGTTTACGCGCGAGCTCTCCGACGACTGGGTTGGAACGGTCAAGCGGATGGTCGAGCTGATCCGGCAGGGTGATGAGGTGCAGCAGATGATGCAGGTGACCGGTGAGGAGGGGGTCACCCTCGAGGATTATCTGACCTTCCAAAAAGCCCAGTGTCTCGATCAGGTATACCTGCAGCAGGACGCCTTCGACGATGTCGATGCCTCCACGCCGCTGAGCCGGCAGCAGGAGCTGTTCAGCCTGTTGGTGCGCTGTCTGGACAACCCGCCGCAACTGCAGGAGAAGGAACAGGTGCGGGAGCACTTTGTGCGCCTCACCGGCCTGTTCCGCAACCTCAACTTCAGCCGTCAGGATAGCCCCGATTTCAACCGCTTGCGCCAAGAGATCGAGAAGGTGGGTCTCGCGCCCGCCGGATGATGGCGGGAGGGGTGGGTGGTTGGCGCCCGGGCCCGCTGCCGTTATGATTGTGATCCTTGCCACGAAGGGATCACTCTATGACCGACCCGCTGCACCTGTTGCGCCAGCGCCTGCAACGGCATCGTCCCCGGCGGCTGCGCACCGTCGGGGGTGAGGCGGGGGTGTTGCTGGCGTTGACCGACCGGGCCGACCCGGAAGTGATCCTGACCCGGCGCGCCCCCCACCTCTCGACCCATGGCGGCGAAATGGCCTTTCCCGGCGGCAAACGCGACCCGGCCGACCGTGACCTGCTGGCGACCGCGCTGCGCGAGGCCGAGGAGGAGATCGCGCTGTCGCCGGGCCAGGTGGAGGTGATCGGTTCGCTGGGGCAGGTGGTGTCCAAACATCGGCTGCAGGTGACCCCGTGGGTGGGGGTGATCCCCCCCTGCCTGCCGCTGGTGGCCAGCCCGGATGAGATCGACAGCATCCACCGCGTGCCGCTGAGCTATCTGCTGGACCCGGCCAACCGGCGCACCGACCGGTTCGATTTCGCCGGCACGCCATGTCATCTGCCCGCGTGGCCCTGGCAGGGGGAGAGGATCTGGGGGCTGACCGCCTACATTCTGGCGGAGCTGCTCAATGTGGGTTTTGATGCGGATATTCCGCTGCGCCCCAGGCCGGAGCACCAAGCGCGGGGTTGAGCCCGGCCAAAGGGGTGGGCCTCACAGCGCCTTGGGGGTTTTGGTGATGCGCACGGCCTTGATCAGGTTGTCGCTGATCTGCAGGGTTTCCATGCGGTAGCCGGAGACCTCCAGACAGACGTTGGCGTCCGGGATCGACTCCAGAATCTCCGTGATCAAGCCGTTCAACGTCTTGGGGCCATCGGTGGGCAGATTCCAGTCCAGCGCCTTGTTGATCTCACGGATATAAGCGCTGCCATCGATAAAGAAGCTGCCATCCTCCTGCGGGTGGATCTCCTGATGCAACTCGTCATGGTCGTTGGACATCTCGCCGACGATCTCCTCCAGAATATCTTCCAGCGTCACGATCCCCTCGACATCGCCGTACTCATCCACCACCACGCCGATGCGCCGGCTTTGGCGCTGGAAGTTGAGCAGCTGGGTCTGCAGGGGGGTGCTTTCGGGAACGAAGTAGGCCTCGCGCACCACCTGCATGATGCCCGCTTTGGTCAGGTTCCCCTGCTGAATCAGCTGGGCGAGATTGCGCATGTGCAAAATGCCGACGATGTTGTTGATATCGCCGCGATAGACCGGGAGACGGGTGTGCCCGGTCTTGGAGAGCAGCTCCAGAATCTGCTCCATCTCCAGGTCCAGGTCGATCCCCTCCACCTCGTTGCGTGGGATCATGATGTCGTTGACCGTGACCTCGTTCAACTCCAGCACCCCGAGCAGCATCGACTGATTGCGGTGCGGCAGCAGTGAGCCCGCCTCATGGACGATGGTGCGCAGCTCCTCGGTGCTCAGATGTTCGTTGCCGACCTCGTTGACGTTGATGCCAAACAGGCGCAAAAAACCGTTGGTGATGCCGTTGATCACCCAGACCAGAGGATAGGCCACCTTCAGCAGCGGCTGCAGGATGCAGGAGGCGGGGAAGGCGATCTTTTCCGGGTAGAGCGCGGCCACGGTCTTGGGTGAGACTTCAGCAAAAATGAGTATCACCAGAGTCAGCCCGGTGGTGGCGATGGCGATGCCGGCATCCCCCCAGAGACGAACGGCGATCACGGTGGCGATGGCGGAAGCGAAGATATTGACGAAGTTGTTGCCGATCAGAATCAGGCCGATCAACCGATCCGGCCGTTCCAGCAGGCTTTCGGCCCGGCGGGCGCCACGATGACCTTTTTTGACCAGATGGCGCAGCCGGTAGCGGTTGAGGGACATCATCCCGGTCTCGGCGCTGGAGAAAAAGGCCGAACAGCCAATCAGCAGAACAAGAGTGGCGACAAGAGTGCTTATCGACGCGTCGTCCAAGGGGGCGCAACCTTCGTTTACGAATGTGCGCTCCATTCTCTGGTCAGCCAGAGGGAGTGTCAAGCGAGCGGATCAGATCCGCAGCAGCAGCTCCAGTACCAGTTTGGAGCCGAAAAAGCCCAGCATCAGCAACAGAAATCCCCCCAGCGTCCAGCGCACGGCGGTCTGGCTGCGCCAGCCCAGGAAATGACGGCCCGCCAGCAGCAGGGCGTAGACCGCCCAGGCCGTCAACGACAGCAGCGTCTTGTGAACCAGGTGCTGGGCAAACAGGTTGTCCACGAACAGCAGGCCGCTGGCGATGGCGACCGTCAGCAGCAAAAAGCCGGTCCAGAGGGTTTCAAACAGCAGCTGCTCCATGATCTGTAACGGCGGCAAGGAGGCGACCAGACCGCGCGTATGGTGCTGCTTCAAGGCGTGCTCCTGACGCGACAGCATCAGGGCCTGTATGGCGGCGATGGTGAACAGGCTATAGGCCAGCAGCGAGAGCAGGATGTGGGTCAGCAGGCCGGCACCAAAGGCCCCGCGAACGCCGCCCCCGGGGGTGAGGGCCGCCACCAGCGCCGCCACGGCGGCCATGGGGAACACTCCCACGAACAGGTTGTCCAGCCGGTGTCTGAGGCTGCTGCTCAGCACCAACCCCGTCACCACCCAGGCGATGAGCGAGCCGACCGGAAAGAAGCTCAGGTCGATCCCTTCCGGGTGGTGCAATTTCAGGTAGACGGCATAGCCATGCAGCAGGAAGGCGGACAACCCCAGCAGTCGGATAGGCGCACGGAGCTGTTCGTGGGCCGTGGACGCAAGCCGCCGGCACTGCAGCCATGTGGCGATCGCATAGCAGAGTACGGCAACGAGGGTCGTGGTGATCAGCATCCGTATCCTCCCCAAAGATCGCCAAGTGTGGCACAAATGGGCAGAGGAGGAAATATGGGGCATGAGGTGCCGCCGGAACGGGGGCTCCTGTATAATATGTCGCCAACGAGTTTTGAATGGCCGGCGGCCGGGGGGTGCGGTCGCCAGCGGATAGAGGTATGCGATGTTTGATAACCTGACAGAACGGCTGACGCAGACGCTGCGCAGTGTAACCGGCCAGGCGAGGCTGACGGAAGACAACATCAAGGGCACCCTGCGCGAAGTGCGCATGGCTTTGCTCGAGGCGGATGTCGCCCTGCCGGTGGTGAAGGATTTCATCAACGGCGTGAAGGCGCGCGCCGTCGGGCAGGAGGTGAGCAAAAGCCTCAGCCCCGGGCAGGTGTTCGTCAAAATCGTCAACGAAGAGCTGGTCCGCGTCATGGGGGAGGCCAACGCGGAGCTGAATCTGGCGACGACCCCCCCGGCCGTGCTGATGATGGCGGGGCTGCAGGGGGCGGGCAAAACCACCTCGGTGGCCAAGTTGGCCCGCTTCCTCAAGGAGCGCAAGAAGAAGAAAGTGCTGGTGGTCTCCGCGGATGTCTACCGCCCCGCCGCGATCCGCCAGCTGGAGACTCTGGCGGGCGAGGTCGGGGTCGAGTTTTTCCCCTCCAGTGCCGACCAGGACCCGGTCTTTATCGCCGAGCAGGCGATCCAGCAGGCGCGCGTCAAGGCGTTCGATGTCCTGATTCTCGATACCGCCGGCCGCCTCCATGTCGATGAAAACATGATGCAGGAGATCAAGCGCCTGCACGCCGCCGTGAACCCGGTCGAAACCCTGTTCGTCGTCGATGCGATGACCGGTCAGGACGCGGCCAACACCGCCCGCGCTTTCAACGAGGTGCTGCCACTGACCGGGGTGATCCTCACCAAGGCCGACGGCGATGCCCGCGGCGGTGCCGCCCTGTCGGTGCGCCACATCACCGGCAAGCCGATCAAGTTTCTCGGGGTTGGCGAAAAGAGCGATGCGCTGGAGCCGTTCCACCCGGATCGAATCGCCTCGCGCATCCTCGGCATGGGGGACGTGCTCTCCCTGATCGAGGAGGCCGAGCACAAGATCGACAAGGAGAAGGCCGAGAAGTTTGCCAAGAAGATCAGTAAGGGGAGGGGGTTCGATCTCGAGGACTTCAAGGAGCAGATCCAGCAGATGCAGAACATGGGCGGCATGATGTCGATGTTGGAGAAGCTGCCGGGCATGGGCCAGATGGCGCAGGCGGCCCAAGCCGCCCAGGCGGAGAAGGGGGTGATGCAGATGGTCGCCATCATCAACTCGATGACGCCGCAGGAACGTCGCCGTCCCGATATCGTCTCCGGTTCGCGCAAACGGCGAATCGCCCGGGGCTCAGGCACTCAGGTGCAGGATGTGAACCGACTGCTGAAACAGCACAAGCAGATGGCGAAGATGATGAAGAAGTTCGGCTCCAAATCCGGCATGGCCAAGCTGGCTCGTGGCATGAAGGGGATGATGCCCCCCGGCGCGGGCGGCGGCGGTGGTTTTCCGCGGTTCTGAGCTGCTCGAAATTCGATCTTTTTGCTTTCATCGGGCGGTGGTTTCACGTAAAATCACCGCCCTGTTTGATTTGGCCTTCGTCTGTCTGGGCAGTGTGGCCGGGAGACGAAGAAACAAAAATGATGGGCGATCCCAAAACCCATCCAGCGAAATAAAGGGGTCCAGCGCATGGTCACTATTCGTTTGTCTCGTGGTGGCGCCAAAAAGCGTCCGTTTTATCACATCACCGTAGCCGATTCGCGTAATGCGCGTGATGGCCGCTTTATCGAGCGGGTGGGTTTTTTCAACCCGGTTGCGCGCGGTCAAGAGGAGCGCCTGCGCGTCAATCTGGAGCGGGTCGATTACTGGGTCAGCAAGGGTGCCCAGGCGTCTGAGCGTGTTGCTCAGCTGCTCAAGGAAGCACGCAAGGCGACAACGGCGGCGGCAGAGTAAGATCGGGTTCCGGCCGTGGCGGTGGCGAGTGAGAAGCAGAACCTGGTGGTGCTGGGGCGTTTCGCCGCACCCTATGGGGTAAAGGGTTGGATCAAAATCCACTCCTACACCCAACCCATGGAAAACATACTGGAATATACCGCGTGGCGGATCGAGTCGGATGGGCAGTACCTGCCGCTCGAGCTGGAAGCCGGCCGGCGCCACGGGAAAGGGTTGATCGCCAAGCTGACCGGCGTCGACACGCCGGAGGAGGCCAGGCGTTGGCAGGGGCGCGAGATCATGGTGCCTCTGGCCGAGCTGCCTGCGCTGGAGGCCGGTGAGTATTACTGGAGCCAGCTGGAAAACCTGTTGGTATACACCACGGCCGGCGTGTTGCTGGGGCGGGTGAGCCACCTGATGGAGACCGGCGCGAACGACGTACTGGTGGTTGAGGCGACGGCCGAAAGTATCGATCAGCAGCAGCGGTTGATCCCCTGGTTGCCGGAGCAGGTGGTGCAAGAGGTCGATCTCGATGCGGGCCTGATGCGGGTCGATTGGGACCCGGATTTCTGAGTGATGTGGTTTGGAATCGTCACCCTGTTCCCGGAGATGTTCGCGGCGATCACTCGCTATGGCATCACCGGGCGGGCGGTTCGCAACGGCCTGCTGCAGGTGGCGTGCTGGAATCCGCGCGACTTCACCCACGATCGGCATCGCACGGTGGACGATCGCCCCTACGGCGGTGGCCCCGGCATGTTGATGAAGGTGCAGCCGTTGCGGGACGCGATTCTGGCGGCCAAAAAAGCCGCTGGCGAGAACGTTCGGGTGATCTACCTCTCCCCGCAGGGGCGCCGTCTCGATCAGGCGGGGGTGCGTGAACTGGCGGCAGCGGAGAAGCTGATTCTGGTGGCGGGGCGTTATGAAGGCATCGATGAGCGCCTGCTGCAGAGTGAAATCGACGAGGAGTGGTCACTGGGCGACTTTGTCCTCAGTGGCGGCGAGTTGCCGGCGATGGTGATGGTGGATGCGGTGGCCAGAATGGTGCCGGGCGTGCTCGGGCATCGGGACTCCGCAACCGAGGATTCCTTCTTTGAAGGTCTGCTCGATTGCCCCCACTACACCCGGCCCGAAGAGCTGGCGGGGCAACAGGTGCCCGCGGTGCTGCTCAGTGGCAACCACGCCGAGATTCGGCGCTGGCGTCTGCAGCAGCAGTTGGGCAGGACCTGGGAGCGGCGTCCCGACCTGCTGGAAAAAATTGATCTGAATCCAGAACAGCAGACGCTGTTGAGCGAATATATCCGCGCGGCCCAGAAAGCCGGCGGTAGCAATGGTTAGGAGCGAGCGATGAGCAACGAGAGCTTGATTATTCAGCAGATTGAAGCTGAACAGATGAACAAAGAGATCCCGGCGTTTGCCCCGGGAGATACCGTGGTGGTGCAGGTGCGTGTGGTCGAGGGGAGCCGCAGCCGCTTGCAGGCGTTTGAAGGGGTCGTGCTGGGCAAACGCAACCGCGGCCTGAACTCCGCCTTTACCGTGCGCAAGGTCTCCCACGGGGTGGGCGTTGAACGGACCTTCCAGACCTTCAGCCCGACCGTGGAGCAGATCGAAGTGAAGCGCCGTGGGGATGTGCGTCAGGCCAAGTTGTACTACCTGCGCGAGCGCAGCGGCAAATCCGCCCGCATCAAGGAGAAGCTGGGCTGAGATACGGCGCATGTCACGTTCCAGGAAAAGGCAGCCCTTCGCGGTTGCCTTTTTTGTTGATCTGGGTGCTCGCCATTTGCTGGACCAGGCCCTAGAATTTCCTCTCTGAACGGATACTGAACCGAGGCGGAGGTATCGCCATGCGCAAGTTGGGGACGGGGGTAGTGGTTCTGGTGGCGTTGGCCGCTGCCGGCTATGGCATCTACTGGTATCAGGTCAAGCGTCAGGTGGATGGGCTGGTGCAGCGGCTCTCACCCTTCGCCCAGATACGCTATGAGTCGATCCACCTCCACCCCGATGGTACGGTGGGGGTCGACGGCCTGATCGTAACACCCCACCAGCTCCATGCGCCGGTCAGCATCGAAACGGTGCGGCTGCGCGCGGGCGGTCCGCTCTATTTCCTCACCGGTGCCCAGTCGCCACCAAAGCAACTCGATATCAGCTTGAGACAGGTGCGCCAGGGGTTGGATTCGGCCCCGTTCCGGGAGCTTCAGCGGCAGTCCGACCTGATGCTGGAGTCCAATCCGCTCTATGTCAGCCCCGCCGCGCTGGGGTGTGGCGGCGTGCGCCAGTTTGATACCAACACCCTGCGACGGATGGGGTTGAGCGAATGGGTCATGGATCTCGACCTGGACTATCGTGTTGACACCAAAAAGCGCCGGGTGCGGCTCGATCTGCTGGCGGATCTCCAGGGCCTGGCGCAACTGCAAATAAAGATGGAATTCAGTGCCGACCCCAGCCAACTACAGAACCCGATGATGGCCAGTGGCAATGCGCGCCTGGAGACGCTCTCGTTCAGCTACGCCGATCAGGGCTACAACCAGCGGCGTGATCGCTTCTGTGCCGCCGAGGCGGGAGTCGAGCCGGCCGAGTACCGCCAGCGCCATCGGCAGCTGTTCATGCAGTGGTTGCAGGCCGGTGGCGTTGAGTTGCCCGACAATCTGTTGGCGGCCTATTTCGAGCTGCGCCAGCCAAGTGCTGAGATGGCGCTGAGCCTGCGCTCGCCCGGTGGTGTCGGCATGGCTGAAGTGATGCTGCAGGAGCCGGTGGCGCTGTTGCAGTCACTCGACGCGCAACTGAGCATCAATGACAAACCACAGCCGTTCGCCGGCATCGACTGGCCGGCACTGGCGGCCGAGCTGGCCCGGGCCGGCAAGCCCGGCCGGGTCGGTGCGGTGGCCGAGGCGGAAGCGGCAGAAAAAGACAAAGCGGCGCCGGCACAGCCACGGTTTGCAGCGGCGGTTGCCGCCTCGCAGCGGCCGGAGCGGGGGGAGAGCAAGCGGTACCGGCCAACGCCACTGCAGGAGCTGCCGGCCTATGTGGGGGCGCCGGTGCGCATTTTTACCTACTTTGGCAATGATGTGGAAGGCCAACTGGTACATGCCGACAAACAGGGCATCCGGGTGATACAGCGGCTGGAGCAGGGGTTCGCCGAGTACCCGCTGGAGAACGACCTGATCCAACAGGCCGAGGTGTTGCGTTGAGTGAGGACCGGCGCTGCACGGCGGTAACCGTGGCCGCCGAGGATGAGCGGCTGATCGACCAGTGGCTGGACAACCTGTGGCTGGAGAAGGGGTTGAGCGACAACTCGATCACCTCCTACCGACACGACCTGTGTCAGTACGCACACTGGCTGAATGCGCGGGGTGAGCAGCTGCTGCAGGCCGGGCGCGCCACCTTGCAGCAGTATTTGAACTGGCGCCTGCAACAGCAGCGGCGCAGCAGCTCAACCTCGCGCCTGCTCTCCTGTCTGCGCGGTTTCTACCGTTACCAGCTGCGGGAGGCCCGTATCGCAGAAGACCCGACGCTGAATCTGGACAATCCCCGCATGGGGCGCGCCCTGCCCCACACCCTGACGGAGCAGGATGTGGAATTTCTGCTGGCCGCCCCGGATGTGAGCGAACCGCTGGGTCTTAGGGACAGGGCCATGCTGGAGCTTCTCTATGCCACCGGCCTGCGTGTGAGCGAGCTGATTGCCCTGCAACTGGAGCAGATCAACCACCGGCTCGGCGTCATCCGCGTGGTGGGCAAGGGGGATAAGGAGCGGCTGGTGCCGGTCGGTGATGAGGCGCTCCACTGGGTGGAGCGCTACCGGCGCGAAGCCCGGCCGCTGCTGAGCGACAACCCCCGGCAGGAGGCTCTCTTTCTCAGTCGGCGCGGTCAGGCCATGACCCGGCAAACCTTCTGGTATCGGGTGCGCCGCTACGCCGTCGAGAGCGGGATCGACAAACCGCTCTCTCCCCATGTGCTGCGCCACGCCTTTGCCACCCACCTGCTCAACCACGGCGCCGATCTGCGCGTGGTGCAGCTGCTGCTGGGGCACAGTGACCTCTCCACCACCCAGATCTACACCCATGTGGCCAACCACCGCTTGCAGCAACTGCACCAGACACATCACCCGCGGGGCTAGGAACCAATCGACCAATCGACGTTCTATCTGGAACGATTCACCTGAAAATAGAGGCGTACATGCGATCAACAACACTCACTTCCGCCCTGATGCTGGTGCTCACAGGCTCGGTCTGGGCCGCCGATGAAGCGGCGGAAAAAATCCGTCAACAGCTGAGCCGCGTGGACGCTCGGCTCGAGGTACAAAGTGTGGAGCCGGCCCCGATGCCCGGACTGTATGAGGTGGTGCTGAGCAGCGGCGAAACTCTCTACGCCGACGGCGAAGGCAAGCACCTGCTGGCGGGGCAGCTGTTCCGGGTGGACGCCGAGCAGGGGCTGGTCAACCTGACCGAACAGAAACGCAATGTGGCCCGTCGATTGGCACTGCAAGGCGTCGACGAGACTGACATGGTGGTCTACAAACCGGCGGGGGAGGTCAAGGCGATCATCAACGTCTTCACCGACGTGGACTGCCCCTACTGCCGCAAGCTGCACGCCGAGGTGCCGGCCCTGAACCGCATGGGGGTGCAGGTGAACTACCTCGCTTTCCCGCGCGGTGGCCCCCAGTCCAACACCTTCGCGCGCATGGAGTCGATCTGGTGCGGTAACGCGCAGGAGCGGCGCGAGCAGATGGACGAGGCCAAGCGCGGCGGCGCGATCGAGCCGCGCTCCTGTGACAACCCGGTGCGGGCCCAGTACGAACTGGGCCAGCGGCTCGGGGTTACCGGTACACCGGCTCTGGTGCTGGAGGATGGCACACTGCTGCCCGGCTATCTCCCCGCCGCGCGGCTGCAGCAGATGCTGAAGCTGAACTGATAAGGCGAACTAGACCGAGCCGGGGCGGGCGTGCATAGTGCATGGCCCGCCTTTTCGCTATAATGGGGCCCGTTTTTCCAACCGCCGGCTGGCGGCTGTCCGTTGTGACCGAACAATCTGTGAGGTGTTGGCTTGAAACCTGTAAAAGTAGGGATCTGTGGTCTGGGTACCGTCGGTGGCGGTACATTCAATGTGTTGACGCGAAACGCCGAGGAGATCGCCCGGCGTGCCGGTCGCAACATCGTCATCGAGCAGATCGGCACCCGCAGCGAGAACCCGGCCTGTGACACCGCTGGCATCCAGCTGACCACGGATGTGTTCGAGGTGGCCACCAATCCCGAAATCGATATCGTGGTGGAGCTGATCGGCGGCTATGAAACGGCCCGTGATCTGGTGATGACCGCCATCGAGAACGGCAAGCATGTGGTGACCGCCAACAAGGCGCTGATTGCGGTGCATGGCAATGAGATTTTCGCCGCCGCGCAGGAGAAAAACGTGATGGTGGCGTTCGAGGCCTCCGTTGCCGGCGGCATTCCGATCATCAAGGCGATCCGTGAGGGGCTGGCGGCCAACCGGATCAACTGGCTGGCGGGTATCATCAACGGTACCGGCAACTACATCATGACCGAAATGCGGGAGAAGGGGCGGGCCTTTGCCGATGTGCTGCAAGAAGCGCAGGCGCTGGGCTACGCCGAGGCCGATCCCACCTTCGATGTGGAAGGGATCGATGCCGCGCACAAGCTCACCATCCTCTCCTCACTGGCGTTTGGGGTGCCGTTGCAGTTCAACAAGGCGTTCACCGAAGGGATCAGTAAAATCACCCCGCAGGATGTGCGCTACGCCGAAGAGCTGGGCTATCGCGTCAAGCACCTGGGGATCACCCGGCGCACCGACAAGGGGATCGAGCTGCGGGTTCACCCGACGCTGATTCCGCGGGATGTGCTGCTGGCCAACGTCAACGGGGTGATGAACGCGATTTTGGTGGATGGCGACGCGGTGGGCCAGACCCTCTACTACGGCCCGGGCGCCGGCGCGGAGGCGACGGCGTCGGCGGTGATCGCCGATATCGTCGATGTGGTGCGAACCCTGACCTCGGATCGGGACAACCGGGTGCCGCACCTGGCGTTCCACCCCTCGCGGCTCTCCGATGCCCCCATCCTGCCGGTGGAGGAGACCACCAGCGCCTACTACCTGCGCCTGCAGGCGGTGGAGCGGCCCGGCGTGCTCGCCCACGTGACCCGTATTCTGGGGGAGAAGGGGATCAATATCGAGGCGATCATCCAGAAGCAGACCACCGAAGCCCAGGTGCCGGTGATCATGCTCACCCAGCGGGTGGAGGAGCGGATGATGAACGAAGCGATCCGCGAGATCGAAGCGCTGCCGGATATCCTCGGCGAGATCATCCGTATCCGCGTTGAACTGCTGGCTGACTGAGGAGCGATCGATGGACTACATCTCTACCCGCGGCCAGGCACCGAAACTGAAGTTTGCCGACGTGTTGCTGGCGGGGCTCGCCAGTGACGGCGGCCTCTATGTGCCGGAAACCCTGCCCACCTTCAGCCGTGAGGAGATCGCCTCCTGGGCCGGCCTCTCCTACGCCGAGCTGGCATTCAAACTGATCGAGCCGTTCGTGGACGACTGCATCAACAGTGCCGACCTGAAGCGGATGATCGATGCGACCTACGCCGAATTCAACCATATCGCGGTGGCGCCGCTGCAGGAGCTGGGCAGCAACGAGTGGGTGCTGGAGCTGTTCCACGGCCCCACCCTGGCATTCAAGGATTTTGCCCTGCAGCTGCTGGGGCGTCTGATGGACCATGTGCTGAGCGAGCGCGGCGAGCGCCTGGTGATCATGGGGGCCACTTCCGGGGATACCGGCTCCGCCGCCATCGAGGGCTGCCGCCACTCCAACCACCTGGATATCTTCATCCTCCACCCCTACAACCGGGTCTCCGAGGTGCAGCGGCGCCAGATGACCACCATCCAGGCGGACAACGTGTTCAACATCGCCCTGGAGGGCAACTTCGACGACTGCCAGCAGATGGTGAAGGATTCCTTTGCCGATCAGCGCTTTCTCGACGGCCTCAAGCTGGGGGCGGTCAACTCGATCAACTGGGCCCGTATCATGGCCCAGATCGTCTACTATTTCTCCGCCGCGCTGGCCCTGGGCGGCCCGCTCCGCCCGGTCTCCTTCTCGGTGCCCACGGGCAACTTCGGCGACATTTTCGCCGGCTATCTGGCCCGGCAGATGGGGCTGCCGATCGAGCAGCTGGTGGTCGCCACCAACCGCAACGACATTCTGCACCGCGTGATCAGCGGCAACGATATGTCCAAAGGTGAGCTGGTACACACGCTCTCCCCCTCCATGGATATCATGGTCAGCTCCAACTTCGAGCGGCTGCTGTTCGATATCTACGACCGCGACGGCGCGGAGATCTCCCGCCTGATGGCCCGCTTCAAGCATGAACCGGTACAGCTGGAGCCGGCCCGCTGGCAGAAGGTGCGCGCGCTGTTCGACAGTTACGCCGTCGACGACACCACCACCTGCGCGGTGATCCGTGCGGTACACGCCGAAACCGGCTACCTGCTCGATCCCCACACCGCGATCGGGCTCAAGGCCGCCCGCGAATGCTGGCGTGACCGGTCGGTGCCGATGATCACCCTGGCGACGGCACATCCGGTCAAATTTCCGCAGCCGGTGGTCGAGGCGGGGCTGGAGGCGCCGCGCCTGCCCCCCCATCTGGCCGATCTGTTCGAGCGGGAGGAGCGGTTCGACGTGCTGCCCAATGACCTCTCCGTGGTGCAACAGTACATCGCCGACAACGTCCATCGGGGCTGAGCCGGCCCGCACCGGCCCAGGGGAGCTTCCCCGCGGGCGCGGCGAGCCGGTGCCGATCCTTCTTTTTTTGTTTCTGACCTGGCGGCGACGGCACTATGACTGAACCGGTGATCCAACAGCGACCCTTGGCGGTCGCTCCCGACCATCCCGGCCTCGCGGGGCTGCATCCCGTGTTGGCCCGGGTGTACGCGGCACGGGGTATCGATGCTCCCGAGCAGCTGGGGCGGCGCCTGCAGGAGCTGTTGCCGGACGAGCGGATGAAGGGGATGGCGGCGGCGGTGGCGCGGCTGGTGGCGGCGATCGAGCGGCGTCAGTCGATTCTGATCGTGGGCGATTTCGACTGCGATGGCGCCACCAGTACCGCGGTCGCGCTGCTGGGCCTGCGTATGCTCGGCGCCGCCGAAGTGGACTATCTCGTCCCCAACCGATTCGAATATGGCTACGGCCTGAGTCCGGAGATCGTCGACGTGGCGGCGGTGCACAAACCCGACCTGCTGATCACGGTGGATAACGGCATCTCCAGCATCGAGGGGGTGGCCCGCGCCAACGCCCTGGGGATCGATGTGATCGTAACCGACCACCATCTGGCCGCCGCCCAGCTGCCCGCCGCCTGCGCCATCGTCAACCCCAACCAGCCCGGCTGCGAGTTCGTGGCCAAATCCACCTGCGGCGTGGGGGTGGTGTTCTATGTGCTGATCGCCCTGCGCCGGGCGCTGCAGCAACGCGGCAGGCTCACCGGTGCGCCCCCCAATCTGGCCGCGCTGCTGGATCTGGTGGCGTTGGGCACGGTCGCGGATGTGGTCCCGCTGGAGCGCAACAACCGGGCGCTGGTGTGGCAGGGGATCGCCCGCATCCGGGCCGGCCAGGCCCGCCCCGGACTGTTGGCGCTGATCGAGGTGGCCGGGCGCAACCGGGCCCGGCTGGTGGCCAGCGATCTGGGGTTTGCCATCGCCCCCCGGCTCAACGCGGCGGGTCGGCTGGACGATATGTCGATCGGTATCGAGTGCCTGCTGGAGGATGATTACGAGCGGGCGCTGGAGATGGCCCGCTCGCTGGATGATCTCAACCGGGAGCGGCGCGGGATCGAGCAGGAGATGCAGCAGCAGGCGCTGGAGCTGTTGGGGCGGCTGAGCCTGAATGACCGGGCGCTCCCCTTCGGCCTGTGTCTGTACGACCCGAGCTGGCACCAAGGGGTGATCGGTATTCTGGCCTCCCGCATCAAGGAGCGGGTACACCGTCCGGTGATCGCCTTTGCCCCCGGTGATGCCGGCGAGGTCAAGGGCTCGGGCCGCTCCATCGCCGGTTTCCATCTGCGCGACGGATTGGACGCGGTGGCGGCCAGACACCCGGGGCTGCTGAAGAAATTCGGCGGCCACGCCATGGCTGCGGGGCTAAGCCTGGCAGAAGATCGGCTGGATGAGTTTTACCGGGCGTTTGATGCCGAGGTGCAACGCCAGCTCGATGGTGACGATCTGACCCAACGGATACTGACCGATGGCGAGTTGCCGCACAGTGCGTTCAGCATGGAGCTGGCCGAGCTGCTGCGCAACGCCGGCCCCTGGGGGCACCATTTCCCCGAGCCGCGCTTCGAGGGCCGCTTCCACCTGCTGCAGCAGCGGATCGTCGGCCAGCGCCACCTCAAACTGGTCGTCACCCCCGAGGCCGGCAGCCTGGCTCTGGACGCGATCGCCTTCAATGTGGATCCGCTGGTCTGGCCCGACCCATCGGTAGAGAAGGTGCGGCTGGTCTACCGGCTGGATGTGAACGAATTTCGTGGCCAGTGCAGCCTGCAGCTGATGGTGGATCATCTGCTGCCCTGTTGACGCTACTCATACCCTGGAGGTAACCCATGCACGAACTGACCCTGGAAGAGCTGTCCGCCCTGTTGAATCTATTTCACCGCGCCGGTGGCAGCCAGAATGCGATCGAAGCCGATCTGCTCGCCCGCATCGAGGCCCTGCATGGCGAAAAGGAAGAGCTGGCAGCGCTGGAATTTGACGACTGCCTCGGCGGCGCCTGCAAACTGTAAGGGGAGCGCATGTACTATATCGGAGCCCACGTCAGCGTGGCCGGCGGCGTGGAGAACGCGCCGCTGAACGCGGCCAAAATCGGCGCCAACGCCTTTGCGCTTTTCACCAAGAATCAGCGCCGTTGGGACGCCAAGCCGCTGACCGGCAAAAGTATCGAGGCGTTCAAGGCCAACTGTGAGCGGCTGGGGTTCTCGGCCGATCAGATCCTGCCCCACGACAGCTACCTGATCAATCTGGGCCACCCGGAGGCCGAGGCGCTGGAGAAGTCCCGCGCCGCCTTCATCGACGAGCTGCAGCGCTGTCAACAGCTGGGGCTGAAGCTGCTGAATTTTCACCCCGGCAGCCATCTGCGCAAGGTGGATGAAACCACCTGTCTGCGCACCATCGCCGCGTCGATCAACCGGGCGCTGGCGCAAACGGAAAACGTGGTGGCGGTGATCGAGAACACCGCCGGGCAGGGTTCCAACCTGGGCTTTCGCTTCGAGCAGCTGGCCACGATCATCGAGCAGGTGGAGGACAGCGCTCGCGTCGGCGTCTGTCTGGATACCTGCCACGCCTTCGCCGCCGGCTACGATCTGCGCACCCCCGAGGCCTGCCAGCGGAGCTTCGCCGAGTTCGAGCGCGTCATCGGCTTCGAGTATCTGCGCGGCATGCACCTGAACGACTCCAAGGGGGCGCTGGACAGCCGCCTCGATCGCCACCACAGCCTGGGGCGGGGGGAGATCGGCTGGACGCCATTTGAATATATCATGCGCGACAGCCGCTTCGAGGGGATTCCGCTGGTGCTGGAGACCATCGAGCCGGCGATCTGGGCGGATGAAATTCAACAGCTGCGAGCGCTGGCCGCGCCCGCCGGCTGAGGCCGAAGGGGCGATCGAGGGTGTCATGCCGCTGTCATCGAGCTGCGCTAGCCTTCCCGGCCTACCACCACGAGCGAGCGGGGTATCCCATGTCCACACCACTATCCCCACCGACCACCCCACTGCTGGCGGCGGAGCGGGCCGAGCTTGAGCAGATCCTGCAGCAGGAGCTGCTGCAACCCGTCTTTCAGCCGATTGTCGACCTACGCAAGGGGGTGGTGCTCGGCCATGAGGCGCTGATTCGCGGCCCCCACGACAGCGAGCTGCACACCCCGGTACGCCTGTTCAAGGCGGCCATCCGGCATGGCTACCAGCTGCAGCTGGAGCTGCTCTGCCGCAAGCTCTCGCTGGCGCGATATGCGGAATTGAAGCTGGAGGGGCTGCTGTTTCTCAACGTGAGCGCCTCGCTGCTCAACTCGCCGGATCATCAGCAGGGGTTCACCATCGAGATGCTGTCCTGGTTGGGTATACCGCAGGATTCGATCGTGATCGAGCTCTCCGAGCAGCACCCGTTCGATCACCAGGGGTTGACCCGGGCGGCGGTGGAGTACTACCGCAGCATGGGGTTTCAGATTGCGATCGATGATCTGGGGGTCGGTTACTCGGGGTTGCGCCTCTGGTCGGAGCTGCAGCCGGAGTTCGTCAAGATCGACAAACATTTCATCAGTGATCTGGATCGCGATCCGGTCAAGCGGGAGTTTGTGCAATCGATCGGTCGGATCGGGCGCAACCTGCGCTGCCAGACCCTGGCCGAGGGGATAGAGCGGTACGAGGAGATGCGCACCCTGCAGCGGATGGGGATCGATCTCGGGCAGGGGTTCCTGCTGGGTGTGCCGGCTTCCCCCCCGCAGCCGCTGCTGCGACCGGAGCAGATCCGGCGGCCACTGCATGTACGCTCGGGCGATGCCGTGCAGAAACTGTTTCGCCTCATGCGCCAGCCGGTGTTGCGCCCACGCGGCGGCTGAATGACACCGGGGCTGGGGTCTGCTCCGCGCCGATGGTATAGTCGCGTTTTTCAACAACGCGAACGGAGGTGGAGCGATGCCCCCTGTTTGGCAACCCGCATTCAATCTGACCGATGTCCGCCTGGAGCGGGATGAGCCGCTCTACCAAGGGTTTTTTCGTCTGCATCGATTGACGCTCAGTCACCCCCGCTTCGAGGGGGGGCGGGTGCGTATTCAGCGCGAGCTGCTCGATCGCGGCGACGCGGTCTGCGTACTGCTCTACGACCCGGCCCGGGATGCGGTGGTTCTGGTGGAGCAGTTTCGTGCCGGGGCGCTGACCAAAACCGATGCGCCCTGGTTGCTGGAGCTGGTGGCCGGTATCGTCGAGCCGGGGGAGACGCCGGAAGAGGTGGCGCGGCGTGAAAGTGTCGAAGAGGCCGGCATCGAGCTGGCCGAGCTGATCCCGATCACCGGCTACCTGCCCAGCCCCGGTGGCTGCGATGAGTGGATCGAGCTTTTCTGTGCCCTGGTCGATGCCCCCGGGTCCGGTGGGGTATTCGGCCTGGATGAGGAGGGCGAAGATATCAAGGTGCATGTGATCCCGGCCAGCGATGCCTTCGCGCTGGTGCAGCAGCGGGTGATCAAGAACGCCGCCGCGATCATTGCGTTACAGTGGCTGCAGCTCAACCACGACCGCCTGCGGCGAACGGGAGTGGATCATGCGACGTAAGTACGTGCCCGACCTGAAGCAGCAGCAGGCGGTGGGCGAGGGCAACTATATGCGTCTGCTCAAGCTGCTGCCGGATCTCGATCATTGCGATCAGCGGGAGTTCCAACTGGTGCATGAGGGGCAGCGGGCGCTGGTGCGGCTACAGGTGGAGGAGCGCTTCACCTATACCACCACCGTGCAGGTCTCCCATCAGTACGATAATGTTTCTCAATGGCTGGATGCCCCGCGACTGGTGGTGAGGCTCTACCACGATGTCCGCGTTGCGGAGGTGATCTGTATGCGCCGGCGCCCCCTCTCCGGCGTCTATCCCTACCCCAACCGGCAGATGCGCCAGCCGGACGAAAAGGCCCAGCTCAACACCTATCTGCATGAATGGCTCAGCCACTGTCTGGCCCACGGCCAGCTGTTGGAGGAGGTGTTCGCCGAATGATTCGGCTGCTGCAACTGAGTGACTGCCATCTGCCGCCGGTGAGTGGCGAGCTGTTTCACGGGCGCGACCCCGACCAGTGTCTGATCCGGCTGGTCGAGTGGCTACGCTCAGCGTTTCCTCCCTTCGACCACCTTCTGCTGACCGGTGATCTGGTCCATCATGGCGGCCCGGATGGCTATACCCGCCTGCTGCAGATCGTGGCGCCACTGAGCCCCCGTATACACTGGCTGCCCGGCAATCACGATGTAACGGCCGCGATGGGGTTGGCCGATCACACCGCAGAGCTGGGGCGCAAGGTGGTCCACACCGGCCACTGGACCCTGCTGCTGCTGGATTCCACCGCGGCCGCCGATGACCGTGGCGGCGGCAGCCTGAGCCGCGCCGAGCTGGAGTGGCTGGGGCAGCAGTTGGCGCAGGCACCCCGGCGGCCCACCCTGCTGGCGCTGCATCACAACCCGGCGCCCACCGGCAGCCGCTGGCAGGATGCGATCCGGCTGGGCAACCCCGCCGCGCTGGCCGAGCGGATCGAGGCGGCCCCCCAGGTGCGGGGGCTGCTCTGTGGTCATCTGCATCAACTACAAACGCTGCGCTTTGCCGGGCGTCCGCTCTGGTCGGCCCCCTCCAGCGTGGTACAGTTTCGTCCCGGGCGTGACCGGCTCGAGCTGGAGCCCGACCCGTCGCGGGCCACGCCGGGGGCACGCTGGTATCGACTCCACCCCGATGGCCAGCTGGATGCCCACCCGCTGCAACTGCCGCCGGAGTGGCTGGCGTGAGTGAGCCGGTTTTCATTTACCTGCACGGCTTCAACAGCTCCCCCCACTCCTGGAAGGCCCGCTGCCTGCGGATGGAATTCGAGCGGCGGGGACGCCCGGGGCAACTGCGAGTGCCCGCCCTGTCGCACTGGCCGGCGGTGGCGATCGAGCAGGCCGAGGCCGAGATCGCCGCCGCCAACGGGCCGGTGACGCTGATCGGCAGCTCCCTGGGCGGCTACTACAGCACCTGGCTGGTGGAGCACAACCCGGCGCTGCGGGCGGTGCTGATCAACCCGGCGGTTTACCCCCACCGGTTGCTGCGGCAGTGGCTGGGGCAGAACAGCAACCTGCACAGCGGCGCGCCCTATCAGCTCACCGAGCGCCACCTCGAACAGTTACTGGCGCTGCAGTGCGCGCAACTGCGAGACCCGTCCCGCTACCTGCTGCTGGTGCAAACCGGCGATGCCACCCTGGACTACCGCGAAGCGGTGGCCCGATACGCCGGCGCCGCCCACTTTGTACAACCCGGCGGCAGCCATGGATTTGACCAGTTCGCGGCGCTGATTCCGGCCATACGGGCTTTCGCCGAGGGCAGCGTAGCGCTCCCGGAGCCGGTGGCTTTGCCGCTCACACCCCCCTGAACAGGAACAGCCGATGTCGAAGCAATACAACGCCGATGCGATAGAGGTTCTCAGTGGCCTGGACCCGGTGCGCCGCCGCCCCGGGATGTACACCGAAACCGACCGCCCCAACCACCTGGCCCAGGAGGTGATCGACAACTCGGTGGATGAGGCGCTGGCCGGCCACGCCCGGCAGATCGATGTCACATTGCATGCAGATGGCTCCCTCAGCGTGGCCGATGATGGCCGGGGGATGCCGGTGGATCTCCACCCGGAGGAGGGGGTCAGCGGGGTGGAGCTGATTTTGTGCAAGCTGCATGCGGGCGGCAAGTTCAACCACGACAACTACAACTACTCCGGTGGTCTGCACGGGGTGGGGGTATCGGTGGTGAACGCGCTGTCGCAGCGGCTCGATGTGGAGATCAGGCGTGATGGCCAGATCTACCATATCGCCTTCGCCGACGGGGAAAAGGTCTCCGAGCTGGAGGTGGTCGGCCGCTGCGGCAAGCGCAACAGCGGCACCACGCTGCGTTTTCTGCCCAACCCCGTTTATTTCGACTCGCCTAGATTCAGCGTTCCCCGGCTCAAACACAACCTGCGCGCCAAGGCGGTGCTCTGTCCCGGCCTTCGGGTCACGTTCACCGATCTCAGCGGCGGCAAAGAGGAGCAGGAGGAGTGGTACTACGAAGATGGGCTGGTGGCCTACCTGCGGGGCACCACGCAGGTCTATGAAACCCTGCCCGGCGAGCCGTTCAGCGGCAGCCTGCAGGGGGAAGAGGATGCGGTCGAGTGGGCGGTGCAGTGGCTGGTCGATGGTGGCGAGGTCACGGCGGAAAGTTACGTCAACCTGATTCCGACGCCGCAGGGGGGTACCCATGTGAACGGGATGCGCTCCGGCCTGCTGGAGGCGATGCGGGAGTTTTGTGAATTTCGCAACCTGCTGCCGCGCGGCGTCAAGTTGAGCCCGGATGATATCTGGGAGCGCTGCTGCTATATCCTCTCCGCCAAGATGCGCGACCCCCAGTTTGCCGGCCAGACCAAGGAGCGCCTCTCCTCGCGCCAGATCGCCGCCTTCATCGCCGGGGCGATCAAAGATGCCTTCTCTCTCTGGCTCAACCACCATGTGGAGGAGGGCGAGAAACTGGCCGAGCTGGCGATCGCCAGCGCCCAGCGGCGGCTGCGAGCGGGGCGCAAGGTGGTGCGCAAGAAGGTGACCCAGGGGCCGGCGCTGCCCGGCAAGCTGGCGGACTGCTCCGGTGCCGATGCCAGCCAGTCGGAGCTGTTTCTGGTGGAGGGGGACTCGGCGGGCGGGTCTGCCAAGCAGGCGCGCAACCGGGAATTTCAGGCGATCATGCCGCTGCGCGGCAAGATTCTCAACGCCTGGGAAGTGGACCCGGCCGAGGTGCTGGCTTCCCAGGAGATCCACGATATTTCGGTGGCGATCGGGGTGGACCCCGGCTCAGATAAGCTGGCGGGGCTGCGCTACAACAAGATCTGCATTTTGGCGGACGCCGACTCCGATGGCCTGCATATCGCCACCCTGCTCTGTGCCCTGTTTGTGCGCCACTTTCGTCCGCTGGTGCTGGCCGGTCATATTTATGTGGCTATGCCGCCGCTCTACCGGATCGATTTCGGCAAGGAGGTCTACTACGCTCTCGATGATGCCGAGAAGGAGGGGATCGTCGAGCGTATCCGTGCCGAACGGAAAAATGCCAAGATCGGGGTGCAGCGCTTCAAGGGGCTGGGTGAGATGAACCCGCTGCAACTGCGGGAAACCACCATGGCGCCGGATACCCGTCGACTGGTGCAACTGACGCTGGAGAGTGGCGACGACACCCTGGAGATCATGGATATGCTGCTGGCGAAAAAACGCTCCCCCGATCGCCGCCGCTGGCTGGAACAGAAGGGCAATCTGGCCGAAGTGGTGTAGGGCTTTTGCCGGCGCCAAAATGGAAACGCCGGGCATCGCCCGGCGTGTATTGCCCGCTACCGACCTCCGCTCAGCGCGGAATGTAGTGCAGCAGTGTTTTGCCCCCCTCGTCATCGAACAGGCAGCGGAAGCCGCTGGCGGCCGGAATCAGCCGGCACTGGGTGTCGACCACCTCGCCCGGCGTCCACGCATCGGAGCAGCGCTCACGCTGTTGCACATCGATGGTGTCGATCTGCAACATCCGGCCCTCCACGCTCCAGTTGTAGTCGCTCCGGTAGAGCTCACACTGGTCGTCGGCATAGACATAGCGCCCGCTGCCATCCTTGCGGATCTCCTCCTGGCCGGCTGCTTCACCCGCTTCACACTCGAAGGTTTTGTCGACCACGGTGAAGCGACCGACCGGATCGATCGGTTCACGCGCCTCGGTATCCAGCCAGATCTCCATATCGGTGACCCACCCCTCCCGGTTGATATCGGTGCGGTAGGCGATGCGCCCGGCCTGGGAGCGCAGCAGCTCAGAGAGTTGCACCTGCGCGATACAACCGCTCTCGGAGCCGCTCTCCATCCGTGCCGCCAGGGAGGCGGGAAGCCGATCCACCAGATCCGCCAGGCGTGGATAGTTGACGTTCAGGTTGGTCAGGCCGTTGGCGTCCAGCGATTCGGCACCGATCTTGTCAACGGCCCGCTGCGCCTTTTCACCCTTGAACACGACGATATGGTTGCCCTGGATACCGGCCCTGGCAGCCAGACCCGGGGCAAGGAACGACAGGTCGATCCTGCCCAGGCTGCCATCCTGGGGGATATCGATCCTGCGACCGAAAGGGGTGCTCCCCAGCAGGGAGAGCAGCGGCTGGGGGTTGGCGGTGGCGATGCTGAACAGGAAGTCGTACTGCTCGGGCGCCGCCGTGGTGGGGTTCAGCGTCAGGTCATACAGCGAGAAGCCGGCCCCGGCGGTGCCCTGGATCATGCCGGCGAACGCGCCCATCATGGCGGGGCTGACCTTGGCCATCCGCTGCTGGGCGCTGACCAGCTGCGGGCAGCTGAAGTCCGCCTGCAGGAACTGGTTCCACAATGCCGTGCTGGCCGGCACCAAGTTGTCGATGTCGAGCCCCAGCCCCAGCCCAACGATCTGGTTTTCCGCCTCCAGACTGTGGGTTGGAATGTGCCCCCTGAGCTTGCTCAGGTTGGTCACCACATTGCTGTTTTTCAGCTCCAGCACAGTGCGGCTGGAGAGCCTGCCAGCGGAGGTGGTGCCGATGTGGCCGGCCACCAGACGCGGCACCTGGGCCGCCAGCTCCACCAGCTCGTTGCGGCAGCTGGCGGGCAGATACGCCTCGATCGGCTTGCCGCCGCTGGCGCGGATGGCCGGGTGAAGCTGGCGCGCCAATGAGTTGCTGTCGGGCTCCATCACCCCGCGCATCAACCGCTGCAGGTGGAGGAAGGCGGTCATGCGGGTGTCGAAGCCGTGACGTTGGCGGATCTCCTCCAGCTCGCCGCTGTCGGCCAGCGAGGACTGCGGTCGATCCAGCGCCATGCGCAGCCGTTTTGCCGCGCTGTCATCCCCCTCGATAAAGAAACTGAGTGTGGCGGTGCCCGCCTCGACCCGCACGGCCAGCTCCACGGAGCGGCCCGAGTCCGGGCTGAGACGCCAAACGCGCACACTGGCCTCCCCCAGTTGCTCCTCGCGCGGTTGTAATCCGCTGGCGGCGGAGGCTTCATCCAGTACCGCCCAGAAGCTGGCCTCATCCGCCAGACCGAGGCGGATCACCGGGACCATGCCATCCAGGTAGATCGCCTGCGGGCGGGTCAGGTCAAAGCCGTAATGATCGATCAGGGCGCCGTAGGTGGTGGAGTGGGTGAGCAGGTCGGCCAGCAGGTGGCGCATGAAGCGGGTGGCGGGGGTGCTGCCGGCCGCGTCATCCAGCTCCGCCAGCAGCTCGTTCAGCTCCCCCTGTGAGGAGGGTAACAGCGCGCTGGTGCGCAGTTGCCGCAGCAGCGCCGGGTCGGCGCTGCCGCCGAGATAAAGAACCGTATCGGCGGGCACATAGGCACTCATCGCGCTCGGGCCGTCGCCGCCGTCCAGCCAGCCCTGCTGCCAGGCGAGCCCGCCGCCGGCGACCACCACCAGCACCCCCGCCCCTATCCATTTCTGCATCATTGACTCCTTCAGTTACGGCTTGCGTGAAAAACACCGCCAAAACCCGTGGCTGGCGGGGTAGTGTGTTGTAACAGTGCCCCAGCATACCACCGAGCGAAAACGGGCTATAGTGAGGGGACGCAAATAATGAAGGAGTTGCAAATGTTGCACGCCGCGGGTCAGCGTCTGGCCGTATCACTGCTGCTGTGTCTGATCGCACTGCCGTTACCGGCGGCGGAAGAATCGGTTGAAGTGCGCCTGCGGCAGATGCTGCAAACCGGCGCGGCCAGCGAGCGGCCGGGCGGTGCCGATCTCGACTGGCCTTCGCTGCGCGCGCTGTATGAACGGGCCGGCTGGCGGCTGTTGTGGCGCGACCCCCAAGGAGGGGCGAACAGGGCGATGCGGCAGGAGCTGGAGCAATGGGTCCGGGCTGCCTGGCGGCATGGCCTCGATCCGGCGGGGTATCATCAGGCAAGTCTGCAACCGCCGCTCTCCGCCGCCTCGGTCAACCGGTCCGAGCCGGTGTGGGATGACCTGCTGCTCAGTCACGACTTCATGCGGCTGGCGCGGGAGCTGGCCGGCGTGATCCCCGCCGCGCCGGAGCATGATCGGCTGTGGCACCTCCCGCCCCGCACACTCGATGCGCCCGGCCTGCTGCTGCAGGTGGCCGCCACAGGGGAGGTGGGGGCGGCCCTGCAGCCCCTGCCGCCGCGGGCGGCCGAATACCGGCGCCTGATGGAGCACTATGTGCAACTGTCTCGGCGCCAGGTGCGCGAGGGGTGGGTGCCGCCCAACCTCGACATGGCCGGCCTGCTGCGCGAGGGGGAGAGCCACCCCGCGGTCGCCACGGTACGCGAGCGGCTGATCCGGGAGGAGCTGTTGGATGCGGCGCCCAGTTCGCTCGAGCCGCAGGAGCGCTACACCCCGCTGGTCGTGGCGGCGGTTCGGGCGTTCCAGCAACGGCAGGGGCTGGAGCCCGATGGCATTTTGGGGCCGGCGACCCGTGCCGCGCTGCAGCGTTCCCCACAGCAGCGGCTGCAGCAGGTGCGGGCCAATCTGCAGCGCTGGCGCTGGCTGCCAAGGGAGCTGGGCGAGCGCTACCTGCTGGTCAGGATCGGCAGCTACTCGATGACTCTGGTCGAACAGGAGCGGGCGGTGCGCCACTACCGCGTCATCACCGGACGCCCCCAGCGCCCCACCCTGGCGTTCGCGTCCAGGGTGGATCACCTCATCATCGATCCGCCCTGGACGGTGCCCTACCGTCTGGCGGTCGAGGATCTGTTGCCCAAGCAGCAAAAGGACCCCAACTACTTCGCCCGCCAGCAGATCGAGGTGCTACAACGGGTGGAGGGGCAGTGGCGATCGGTCGACCCGGAGAGTGTCGCTTGGCAAAGCCTGTCGCGGCGCCATTTTCCCTATCTGCTGCGCCAGCGCCCCGGCCCGCTGAACAGTTTGGGACGGATACGCTTCGGCATGTCCAACCCCTACAGTATCTACCTGCACGACACGCCCCACCGGGAGCTGTTTGGCGCCACCCAGCGGGCGTTCAGCTCGGGCTGCGTGCGGGTGGAAGCGATAGAGGAGCTTGCCCGGCGCCTGCTGGATGAGCGCTCGCTGGAGCAGGCGCTGAGTGATCCCGCAACCCATAGGCTCAGCCTGGAGCAGCCGTTGCCGGTCTATCTGGTCTACCTGACCGTGTGGGTGGATGAGCGGCAGCAGGCCCACTATCATCCCGACCTCTACGGATTGGATGAGCAGTTACAGCAGGCGCTGGGGCCACTGCCGGAGCCGCCCGATGCCGCGACGAAGCCGGGCACACGGGCCACAACGGTGGCCGAAGAGTAGCCAACGGCGCCACTATTGGGTAAAGTTCGACCGGATAGATGGTTTCAATGGCGTACAGTCGCCCAGCTCACCGAGGTCGTCCATGCTGTTTACCCCGCGCCAGATTCGATCCAATGCCGCTGCCGACGCGGCGCCGGAGTGTCGTCAACGTCGCCGCCTGCTGACCGGACTGGCGCTGACGGCGGCGGCGCTGCATCTGCCCCAGGCGTTCGCCAACATCGGCCCGCGGCCCGAACGCAGGCTCCGCTTCAGCAACCTGCACACCGGCGAGCGGCTGAAAACCACTTACTGGGCGCAGGGGCGTTACCTCCACTCCAGTCTGGAGGAGATCAACCACCTGTTGCGGGATTTCCGCACCGGTGAGGTCCATCCGATCGACCCGCGGCTGCTGGATCTGCTCTATGCCATCCGCGAGCGCAGCGGCAACCATGACAACCCGTTCGAGATCATCTCCGGCTACCGGTCAGCGAAGACCAACCAGCAACTGCGCAGCGGCGGCGGCACCGGCGTGGCCAAAAAGAGCCTGCACATGCAGGGCAAGGCGATCGATATCCGTCTGCCGGGAACGCCGCTGCGGGAGCTGCACCGCATCGCGTGCGCGCTGAAGGGGGGTGGGGTAGGGCTCTACACCGGCTCCAACTTCGTCCACGTCGACACCGGCGGGGTGCGCTACTGGGGTCACTGAGGGCGGATGGGGGCCAGCTTCGCCTGCAGGGTGGCCGCCGACAGCTCGCCCAGATGGGTCTCCCGCAGCCGGCCAGCACCGTCGATGAACAGGGTTGTGGGCAGGGCGCGGGTGCCATAGTGCGCGCCAAGCTGATTCCGCTGATCCAGCAGCACGCTTTCCGGCGCGATATGCAGCGGTCGCACAAACCGCGCCACGCTCTGCGCCTCTTCTCCCAGGTTGGCAAACAGAAAATGCACCTCCGGGGTCGAGCGCTGGGCTTCGGCCAGCAGCGGCATCTCCCGCACACAAGGGGGGCACCAGCTGGCCCAGAGGTTGATTACCATCGGCTGGCCACGGAACTGGCGCAGGTTCACCGCCTCGCCGCTGAGCGTGTCGAAGCTCAGGGAGGGGAGGGTCGCGCTGGTCTGCTGCAGCCGCTGTAGCGGCAGGGCGGTGGCGCTCCAGAACAGCGCGCCAGTGACCAGCCCGATGGCGAGGGGACGGCGCACTGCCGGCTGGCGCTGCATGAAAAACAGGACGCAGGCCAGCCCGGCCACCAGCCCACCGACCCACCAAAACCCCCCGTCGCGAATATCCATGATCTGCACCGGCTGTGACAGGTATGCAGCGGGATAACGCAGCACAAACCCCAGTCGAGCCCCGGCCACCGCCAGCAGCAGCGTTGTGCAGAGGGCGCCATCCGGGCGCTTGCCACCACGACGGCTGCTCACCCAGCCGGCAAACAGGGCGACCAGAAAGGCGAGCAGCAAAAGCAGGCGCTCCACCGAGAGGGCAAAGGGACCGATGGACAGTGACAGCATGACAGACTCCATGGCGAAAGGGGTTGGTTCAGTGGCCCGTCAGGAGCCGGAGGGTTTCCTGTTCCGGTGTGACGGTTGCAGTGGCGCGCAGTAATCGCGCTCGGCGATGGCCGGGGTGAACAGCAGGTAGTCGGCGGCCACGGCGGCTCCGGGATAACTTTCCGGCAGGTAGTCATGGGGTTGGCGCAGCGCCTCCTGCACCGGGATCAGCAGCACCGTGAGGGCCGGTTTTTCCAGCCAGAGCGGAATGCCCAGATCGCGCCGGGCGTGGATGGTGCCGGTCAGCATGACGCCGGTGCGGGTGCCCAGGTCGGTCTGCTCGAGCCGCGCCGCCATCTGCTGGTCCCGGGCCAGCTGAACCTGCCGCATCCCCTCCAGTGAGTCCCTGGGGAGCTGGCCACAATGGCTCTCGAACAGCAGCAGGCGCATATAGTTGGCGTGGAGCTCTCCTTGGCCGCCTGCGGGGGCACCCTCCCGGTAGGCAAGGCGTTGCCGCGCCCGGTCGAGATCGGCGCCGATCACGCGGGGGGCCCGCTCCAGCGCCAGGCGAACCAGGGGGCCGTACTGCTCCCACGGCCACCCCGGGTTCCACTCCAGGGCCTGGGCGGTGACGTTATCGCCCTGCCCCAGTGCCCGATCCAGCAGGGGTTGTTGCGCCGTCGTCGCCATCTCCAGCGCCACCGCCCCCAGTTGGTTGCGCGCCGCCAGCTGCGCTATCCAGCGCTGTTGCAGCCGGTGGTGGTGCGGGTTGTCGTGCCGCTCCCCCAACAGCAGCCAGCCACCGGCGGGGAGCTGATCGAACAGCTGTGCCTGTGACACAAAGCGCTGGCTGGCCACATGCCACAGCTTGCCGCTCAGTGGGTGGTCGGCCAGAGCCGTCAGCGGAATCACCAGGGCCAGCAGCAGAGCGAGGTTCCGGCGCATCACTGCTGGCGACCTTTGACGTCGAGATAATCCCGGTGGATGACGGTTTCCAGCGCGTTCATCGCCGCCACCAGTTCATCGAAGGTTTCCCGGCAGGCTTTCAGCTGTTTGATCTGATCCGCCGAGGGGGCGTTGGGGCCGCTGATGGTGGCGATATCGATCAGCTCGCCGATATAGGCGGCTCGGGCCTGGGCCACCATCGACAGCACCGGCTCCAGGCTGTCGAGGCTGAGTTCGGGAATCTTTGGGTTGATGATTTCGCGATTGATGTCGCGGCGCCGTTTTTCCAGCTCCAGCAGCAAGCGGTTGTTGTCCTGGGACATGGGCGACTCCTCGGTGGTTGCTCTTCTCCTCCCTATCCTATACGCAAACGAGCGGTGGCGGGAGCGCCCGGGGTGCGCTTTTGTCATCCGGCTGGCATACTCCCCGCCAACCCGCGGGCTGGAAAACGCCCGTGACAACGCAATCCGGTGTTCAAGGAGCCGCTGATGAGTGTAGCGACCACCTTCGACGGTGATACCGAAAAACTGTCACTGCGCGATTTTACCGAGAAAGCCTATCTCGATTATTCCATGTATGTGATCCTCGACCGGGCGCTGCCCAATATCGGGGATGGCATGAAGCCGGTGCAGCGGCGCATCATTTATGCGATGTCGGAGCTGGGGCTGAAGGCCACGGCCAAGTACAAGAAGTCGGCCCGTACCGTGGGCGATGTGTTGGGCAAGTTCCACCCCCACGGTGACTCGGCCTGCTACGAGGCGATGGTGCTGATGGCCCAGCCGTTCAGCTACCGTTACCCGCTGGTGGACGGCCAGGGCAACTGGGGCTCGCCGGATGACCCCAAATCGTTTGCCGCCATGCGCTACACCGAGTCGCGGCTGGCCCCCTACGCCGAGCTGTTGTTGCAGGAGCTGGCCCAGGGCACGGTCAACTGGGTGGCCAATTTCGATGGCACCCTGGAGGAGCCGGAGGTGCTGCCGGCGCGTTTGCCCAACGTGCTGCTCAATGGCGGCAGCGGGATCGCCGTCGGCATGGCGACCGATATTCCCTCGCACAACCTGCGCGAGGTGGCCCTTGCCTGCTGCCAGCTGCTGGATCACCCCCAGACCACGCTGGAGGAGCTGTGCCGGATCGTGCGCGGGCCGGATATGCCCACCGAGGCGGAGATCATCACGCCGGCGGAGGATCTGCGGCAGATCTACACCACCGGTCGCGGCAGTTTCCGTATGCGCGCGATCTGGCACCGGGAGCAGGGGGAGATCGTGGTCACGGCGCTGCCCGCCCAGGTCTCCGGAGCCCGGGTGCTGGAGCAGATCGCCGCCCAGATGCAGCAGAAAAAGCTGCCGATGGTTGCCGACCTGCGCGATGAGTCCGACCATGAAAATCCCACCCGACTGGTGATCGTGCCGCGCTCCAACCGGGTCGACGGCGATCAGCTGATGACCCACCTGTTCGCCACCACCGATCTGGAGCGCAGCTACCGTGTCAACATGAACATGATCGGCATCGATGGCCGCCCCCAGGTCAAGGATCTGCGCCAGATCCTGACCGAGTGGCTCAGTTGGCGAACCCAGGTGGTGCGCCGCCGCCTGGAGTACCGGCTGCAGAAGGTGCGTGATCGGCTGCATATTCTCGAAGGTCTGATGGTGGCCTATCTCAATATCGACGAGGTGATCGCCATCATCCGCGAGGAGGAGAAACCGAAACAGGAGCTGATGCGCCGTTTTGGCCTGACCGATCTGCAGGCCGATGCGATCCTCGATCTCAAATTGCGCCACCTGGCGCGGCTGGAGGAGGTGAAAATTCGAGGTGAGCAGGAGGCGCTGGATGATGAGCGCCAGCGGCTGGAAACCACCCTGGGCTCGGAGGAGCGGATGCGCACGTTGATCCGGGAGGAGATCGTGGCGGCGGCAGAGGAGTTCGGCGATGAGCGCCGCTCACCGCTGGTGGAGCGCACCGAGGCGCGTCCCTTCAGCGAGAAGGAGCTGCTCAGCGCCGATCCGGTCACCGTGGTGGTCTCCAAACAGGGCTGGATTCGGGCGGCCAAGGGGCATGAGATCGACGCCGCCGGGCTCAGCTACAAATCGGGGGATGGGTTCAAACTGGCCTGCGCCGGGCGGATGAATCAGCCCACCATCTTGCTGGATTCCACCGGCCGCAGCTACACCCTCGACACCCACACCCTGCCGTCGGCGCGGGGGCAGGGGGAGCCGGTGAGCAGCCATGTCAACCTGCCCAAGGGGGCGGTCATCGACGGCTTGATCTGTGGCGCGGAGGAGGCTGCGGTGCTGCTGGCTTCCGATGCCGGCTACGGTTTCGTCACCCGGATCGCTCAGCTCAGCAGCAAAACCAAAAACGGCAAGGCGGTGCTGACGTTGCCCAAGGGGGCGAAGGTGCTGCCACCGGTGCCGGTGCCGAGTGACGACGCGCTGCTGGCCGCGGTCAGCAGTGAGGGCAGGTTGCTGCTGTTCCCGCTCGCGGAGCTGCCCGAGCTGGCGCGCGGCAAGGGCAACAAAATCATCAATATCCCCGCGGCCCGGGCGGCCAGCGGGGAGGAGCGGATGAGCCACATCACCCTGCTGCGGCCCGAGGAGACACTGATCGTCCGCGCCGGTCGCCAGCATCTCAAGCTGAAGGGGAGTGAGCTGGAGCACTACCGCGCCGAGCGCGGCCGGCGCGGCCACAAGCTGCCGCGGGGGTATCAGCGCGTCGACGCCCTCGAGGTGGGCCGGGAGGGGTAACGCCCCGCCGGTGGGATCAGGAGGCGGAGGGAGCGTTTTGTGAGCCCTGTTGGCGTTCGTTCAGCTTGCCCAACAGGTGGCGCGCCTGCTTCTCCAGCAGGGGCTGGTAGGCGTCGTTGAGGCTGAGGATCAACACCTTGTCTTCATCCTCGCGGCGGATATCCGCCTGCTGCAGCAGGCTCTCCTTCAGCCGTGGGGCTTCGGTCAGCGCCGTGTGGCTGATCAGCGCGTTGCTTTGGGTGGTGCGGGTGAGGAAATGGGCCTCCTGCTGCATCCGTTCGATCTGGTCGCGGGCGCCGCGCACCAGCGCCATCTGCAGGTTGATCACCGGTTTGAAGGCGCGGATCTGGCTCTGGTTGTACTGCTGGTAGAGGTGGGTGAACAGCATGGCGCAACAGAGCGCATTGATGCCGTGGCTGTCCTTGTCATCGGCGTTGGTGAACAGCAGACGCAGGTTGCCGTCGCTCAGCGTCTCCATGTCGCCGCTGTAGATGCGGGCCACGGAGTTGGCCAGCAAGCGGTAGTTTTTCAGCAGGGCGTTGCGCTCCGCCTCATCCACGTTGTCGGAGTGGGCGCTGCGGGCGTCGATCAGCAGCAGGTAGCCCGCCTCCTCGGGGGGCAGCATCAGCTCCAGCTCGCGCTCGAAGCCGAGCGGCTCCCACGGCGCCGCCTCATTCAGCGTCAACGGGTTGGGGGGCGCAGGGGGTTCCTCCGCCGCCGCCGTGCGCTCCTCCAGCTCCATCTCATCGGTATCGGGCACCATCGCCTCGTCGTAGTCGCTCCCCGGCGGATCGCCGGGTGTCGCCGGAGGGGTGAAGCTGGGCATGCCGCCGCCGTCCCGTTCCGGCTTGAGCAGTGCTACCAGCTCATCGGTATCGAAGGCTGGCTCGCGCCGCTCGTCGGCCCGGGGGGACGGTGCAGGGGAG
>Ga0114984_1000033_pt1 | contig 53755 bp, 70 predicted proteins | sample Shrwel1BS1Day1_FD_96987 | JGI IMG/M metagenome (GOLD analysis project Ga0114984, IMG submission 96987) | Subsurface microbial communities from deep shales in Ohio, USA - Utica-3 well 1 S-1-Day1 | ecosystem: Environmental > Aquatic > Deep subsurface > Shale gas/oil reservoir > Produced water/Flow...
GTTGTTCCCGGTTACCGGACCCTTACCGGTAACTTGACAGACTCTCGACATGCCTCAGCCCTCTAAAACCACATGCCCAACCCGGCATGGGTTGGCCGCTTAAACTCAATGTCATTGGCGCTCAGCGCCGCGTTTCTCGAGGGTCTTACCGGGCGCACTGGATAGCGCAAGAACCGGGCCCCTAGAAAAGAGCGCTGCTTTATACCAGAAAGCCCCGGGGGCAACAAGGGAAACCGCAGGATAAAACACGAGGCCTGGCACACCGACAGGCCAGGGGCCGGGCTCCAGGGGCCTGATCAAGATTCGACCGCTCGTCGCCTTCTCCCGGTATTCATGCCCGCGCAAATCGACTAGGGTTGCAAGCCTAGCGTTCCACAGGGAACAAGGAGTTCGCCATGCGTCTGTTACTCGCCACCCTGCTATGCACCCCGCTACTGGCCCAGGCCGCCACCCTCAGCGTTTGCACCGAAGCCAGCCCGGAGGGTTTCGACGTGGTGCAGTACAACTCGCTGACCACCACCAACGCCTCGGCCGATATGCTGATGAACCGTCTGGTGGAGTTCGATGCCGAGCAGGGCAGGCTGCTGCCGAGCCTGGCTCGCAGCTGGTCGATCTCGGACGATGGCCTGGTCTACGACTTCAAGCTGCGCGACGACGTGCGCTTCCACCAGACCGCCGAATTCACCCCGAGCCGCACGCTGAATGCCGATGACGTACTGTTCAGCTTCCAGCGCATGCTCGACTCCGCGCACCCCTGGCACCCGGTCGCCGCCAGCGGTTACCCGCACGCCCAGTCGATGCAGTGGCCCAGCCTGATCGCCAGGATCGAGGCGCCGGATGCGCACAGCGTACGCATCACCCTGACCCGCCGCGACGCCACCTTCCTTGCCACCCTGAGCATGGGCTTCGCCTCGATCTACTCCGCCGAATATGCCGACCAGCTCCTGGCCGCCGGCGCACCGCAGAAGCTCAACAGCGCGCCGGTGGGCAGCGGCCCCTTCGCCTTCGAGCGCTTCCAGAAGGACGCCGTGGTGCGCTACCGCGCCAATCCCGATTACTTCGCCGGCAAGCCCGGCGTGGACCGGGTGATCTTCGCCATCACCCCGGACAGCGCCGTACGCCTGCAGAAACTGCGCCGCGGCGAATGCCAGATCGCCCTGTCGCCAAAACCGCAGGACGTCCAGGCCATCGCCGGCGACGCCAAACTGAAAAGCGCGCACACCGCCGCGTTCATGACCGCTTTCGTCGGTATCAACAGCCAGCACCCACCGCTGGACAAACCGCAGGTGCGCCAGGCGATCAACCTGGCGTTCGACAAGGCCAGCTACGTCAAGGCCGTGTTCGAGGGCAGCGCCGAGCCGGCCAATGGCCCCTACCCACCGAATACCTGGAGCTTTGCTCGCGAGCTGCCCGGCTATGCCCATGACCCGGCCAGGGCCCGCGCCCTGCTGGCCGAAGCCGGTTTGGCCGAAGGCTTCAAGACCACCATCTGGACGCGCCCCAGCGGCAGCCTGCTCAACCCCAACCCCAGTCTCGGCGCGCAGCTGCTGCAGGCCGACCTGGCCAAGGTCGGTATCGATGCCGAAATTCGCGTGATCGAGTGGGGTGAGCTGATCCGCCGCGCCAAGGCTGGCGAGCATGATCTGCTGTTCATGGGCTGGGCCGGCGACAACGGCGATCCGGATAACTTCCTCACCCCGCAATTCGCCTGCGCCTCGGTCGAATCCGGCCTGAACTTCGCCCGCTACTGCGACGAGGCGCTGGACAAGCTGATCGCCGAAGGCAAGGCCAGCAGCGACCAGAGCGAGCGCAGCCGCCTGTATCAGCAGGCGCAGAAGATCATCCAGGAGCAGGCGCTATGGCTGCCGCTGGCGCACCCCACCGCCTTCGCCCTGCTCAGCGAAAAGGTACGGGGTTACAAGGTCAGCGCCTTTGGCCGGCAGAACTTCGCTGCGGTGCGGTTGGCGCCCTGAGCTACATCATGGCGGGCTGAAGCCCACCCTACGCATTGAATCCTCGTCGGGAGGGCGGGCTCCGACACGTAGGGCGGGTGCAACCCGCCACCATCGCTACGGCGGGTTGCACTCGCCCTGCCTTTGCCGGCAAGCCCCTACATCCAGCCCAGCTCCGCCATGGATAGCGGCTCGCCGTCACCGACAATGAAGTGATCGAGCACACGCACCTCCACCAGTGCCAGGGCATCCTTGAGGCGCTGGGTCAGCACGCGGTCGGCCTGGCTGGGTTCCGACACGCCCGATGGGTGGTTATGGGTGAGGATTACGGCAGCGGCATTGTTGGCCAGCGCACGCTTGACCACCTGCCTTGGATAGACGCTGGCGCTGTCGATGCTGCCGCGAAACAGCACCTCGAACGCCAGCACGCGGTGCTTGGCGTCGAGAAACAGGCAGCCGAACACCTCATGCGGCTCGTGACGCAGTTGCGCCTTGAGGTAGTCGCGCACGGCCTGCGGGCTTTCCAACGCCGAATCGCGACGCAGGCGCTCGGCCAGATGCCGCCGCGACATTTCCAGCACCGCCTGCAGTTGCGCGTACTTGGCCGGGCCCAGGCCGAGGTGCTGGCTGAAACCGGTCAGATCGGCTTCCAGCAAGGCTCTCAGGCTGCCGAATTCGCTTAGCAGATAGCGCGCCAGGTCCACCGCACTCTTGCCGGTCACCCCGGTGCGCAGGAAGATCGCCAGTAGCTCGGCATCGGTCAGCGCCGCCGCGCCCTGCTCCAGCAGTTTTTCCCGCGGACGCTCTGCCGCGGGCCAATCACGAATGCTCATGTACACCTCCCTGTACGGCACCTCTAAAAACTACCTGCGTTGCCATCACTGCGTTATGTGCAGGCTTGAGAAAAAGATTACAGGGAAAGCGCGAAAAAGGCGGAATTTGGAGGAACGAAAGGGAATATATCTGAACGAGAAGGGAAAAGCCGTTGCCACTATGGTAACGGCTAGGAGGGCTGCTCAACCCACGCCAAAAGATCTTCAGCGGTCGATATCAGCTCCTGGGGATCGCTTCCTTTATAGATGCTAGATGCCACTTCCAAAGCCCGCATACGCAGATCTGCATCTAGTGTATCCAGGTGATCTACCGAAGGCCTCTCAATAGAACCTGAGATGTAGCGATGAATGGATGAGCGGGCCATGGTATAGCCACGCTCCGAAAACCACTCAACGTGTGAATCTAGGGTCCAGCCAGGATTCTGGCGTACGTGCTCAATGAACTGAGCCCGTATGTCTGCTGGTAGCCTCTCGACAGTAGAACGCCTTCCCATTTACCTGTCCTCCTAGTAGTTAGTTACAGGCCGTCGCCGAAGTCGATCTTGTGCTGGTCCTGGTCGAACTTCCTGTCCTGCGTTCTCTTGAGCAGCTTGTAGATCGCATTCTCTGTCATGTCGTATTCAACGGCCAGCGCGTGGTGGTTGCGGCCGTTGAATTTGCCCAGGATCTCCAGATCCCGCTGGGTGATTCGCCAGCGGAAGTCCTTCGGGAACGTGACACAGCTTCCCGCCCAGGTGTTGGACAGATGCTCGACCACCGCCGCGCCGGCCTGCTCGGCGATCTTCGCGTCTACACCGTGCTCAGAAACCACCGCCGCAACGTGGTCGGCGATATCGCTGAGTAGTTCGTGGCGCTTCTGTGCCATAGCAGTCGGCTTGGTGCTCATGCGTTCCCCCTTGCCGCTGCGATGCGGCGTTCTGCTTCCTCTTCATTAATAAGACCGAGCCGTCGATCGGCTTCGATGCGGCCGATGGCGTCCTGCAGGATCTGTTGCGCGCTGGCAGCCGCGCGCGGCGGCTTGGCCGGCGCGGCGGCTTGCACCTGGACGGGGTCGCTGGCGATGCCGTAGACCACCGTGCGCAGGTAGTTGTGGTTATCGAGTGGCAGCGACAGGCGATCGCGGGCGATCAGCATCTGCTCGATCCCGGCCGTCCAGATCCTGGGCGGCGCTGGCTTGGTGTCGTTGGTGCGGGCGTCCTTTTGCACCGTGCCGGCGTTGACCAGGTCGAGCAGCTCTTCCAGCAGCTTGATAGCGCGGGTCATGCGCAGGCCGCGCTTTGCCGGGCTGAACAGGCGCAGATAGTTGAGCACCGCCCGGCCCAGCTTCGGATCGAGGCCGGCGAGCATTGCCGCCAGCTTCTTGCCGTCCGCGTCTGCGAAGCCGGCCTCGATCGGAAACTGCTCGCCGCAGCATGGGCATTGCAGCTGCATCAGTCGCCCTCCTGCGCGTTGACCACTGCATTCAGGGCATCCACCAGGGCCTTGAGGATTGGACGCTGCCTGCGCCACCCCTCGGGCAGTGCTTCCAAACCCTCCATGCGTTCTGGAGTGTCCACCCCGAGGCGCTTGCAGAGGTCTTCCACCTGGTTGAGCAACTGGCGTTTTTCCTGCTCGACGTGCAGAGCAGCGATCAGAGCGTCGAGTTGCTCGGCTTTTTTCAGCCATGCCACCCGTTGAACCTTGAACATCTGCCGGGCCAGCGCGTCGGCATAGGCCCAAGGCAGGCGCATGTCAGCGAGCTGGGCCTCGATCTTGTCGATGCGCGGCCCGAGCTGCTGGGCGTTGTGCGGTTTGCCCTTGGCCTTGCTGCTGGGCTGCGGCTTGAACCCGAGCCGCTCCAGCTCGACCATCAGGCGCCCGGCCTGGCGCGAGTTGAGGTCTTTTGCCGACTCGACGCCCGCCACGCGGCGCAGCAGCGCGCGATAACTGTCGTCGTCCATGCCCAGTTGGCCCTTGGCGATGTGGATCTTGCTGAGTACGCCTTTCGAGATCGACATCTATTTACCCTCGTGATCGATCTGCAGGAAGCCGCTGCCAGCAATGCCGCCGAGGTGCTCCAGGGCTTTCACTTCGACCTTGGCGGACTCAACAATCACAGTGCCAACAAGCGCGATGGCCTTTGCACGCTCGATGTCGAGCGGTTCCTCCTTGTCGAGTAGGCCTTCGATGGTCTCGAACAGGTGATTACGCAGATCCTCAATTTTGTTCTTCATCTTGCTCAACCTCTCTGATGGTGCGTTTGAGCTTGGCTACCGTGCGGATTGCGTCTCTCAGCTCTGGCGGGTAGCGATGGATGGTGTTCTTTTGCATGTGCTCCGCACGGGTGCGCAGCTCCAGATTGTCCAGGGCGATGTGCTGCTTGTTGCCGTCCTTGAAACAGAGGATCAGGCCCTTGGGTATCGGGCCGTTGTGCTCCTCCCACAGCATCACGTGCACCTGTTTCCAGTCGCTGCGATGACGGGTATCGGTGACCTTTCGCCATAGGTAGCCATCGCGGATCTGCTCGGTGCCTACCGGTACCCAGTTATGCGGCATGTGGCCCTTGCCGAACTGGGTTTCCTTGGCGCGGCCTCCGGCCTTCCAGCCCTTCAGCCCCTTGTTCCAGGTTGTGTGGCCCTTCTGGAACCTGAACGCTGCGCCAGTCTCTGGGGTGAGGTTTCGGCAGTGCTTCTCGATGAACGCCTGGGACTTATGCAGCCCCATCTTGTTGGCCTTTGCGAGCACCTTGGATACCGAGCGCCCAAGTTCGCCGGCGAGCACCTCGGTCAGCTCATCTGCATAACGGTCGCGCAGCAGCTGCTCCTCCTCGGCCGACCAGAACTGCTTGTTGCGGCAGGCCTCCCGCCGGCGGATCTTCCTTCTCGCCCGTTCGACGGCCTCCATGGCCAGGGCGCCGAGTGCCACGTTATGCCCCCTGCAGATCCTGGAGGCCTTCGAGGATGCGGCCGGTGGCGTCCAGGTCGTCATCGAGGATGGCGGCCAGGATCAGCTCGCGCCCGCTGTCGAGTTCCAGGCGAATCAGGTCGAAGTGCTTGGTTTCGCTGGCTTCTGCGGATTGGATGACGTGCAGGAGCGTGGTGGTTTCGGTGTCTTTGCCGTGAAGAAGTGCCATCTCACACCGCCGCGATATTCAGGTTGATGGGGTCGTAGCGGTCGGTGTTGCCGACGCGCTGGTAGACGCGGATGTACACCGCGGTGCCGTTGACCTGGATGGAATCCTTCAGGGCCTCCATGGCGCGCTGCCAGTCGGGGTCTTCGATCTCGACTCGCAGCAGGCTGAGCACGTCGCCGGTCTTGATCTGGCCCTGGCGGTTGGCGCGGAACGCGCGGTCGACCAGGATGCGCAGGTGCTGGTCGGCGCCCTCGCTCCATTTGCGGATGCACTGGTCGATCAGCTCCTTGGCCGCGAGAATCTCCTCGGTGAAGGTGATGCGCTCGGCCATGGCGCGCTCGATCTTGAAGCGACCGTCGTAGGTGACGATCGAGACGTTGCCCTTCTTGCCGCCGAGCTTGACTTGGTACTTCTCGGCCGAGATGGCGATCAGGTCGGCGATATCGCCCAGGGCCTTGGCCTTGAAGGCGGCCAGGGCCTCGCTGATGGCCACGGCCTGCTTGGCGAGATCGCCGGCGACCTGGTCGCGCAGCTTGTCGTGCTCGCGCACCTGGTGCTCCGGCACGAGGTGGCCGACCGCGTTCTTGACGAAGCCGGCGGGGATGTTGGTATCAGCCATGGGATGCCTCCTTCGGGCGAATAGCGGTAATTTCAGCGGCGATCAGCATGTCCTTTAGCCATTCCTCGCCATGTCCCTCGTCGTCTTCGCACTCCATGTCGGCCTCGGCTTCACCAGCTTTGGCCAAGGTAATGACGGCATAGGTGTCATCGCTGCCGTAGATGCTGCGCTGTTCCAGCTGGTCGTAAGCGATTCCGACAGCGCAGTCGATTACGGTCAGCCCGGTGCAGTTGCCGCCGACATCGACCTCCATAACTGCCCGGTAATCCCATACCCCAAATGTGAGCCGAACGGTCTGTACTGCTCTGCGCCCGCACAGCACCAGGTTCGGGTCATAGTTCATCGCAGTATCAGCCATGGGTCTCTTCCTCGGCTTGTTGGGTGGCGTGGTCGAGCTCGGCCTGCACCTGGCGGCGGAACTGGCAGATCTCGTCGTTGAGCTTGTGGCCGCCAATGCTCGGGTAGGCCGATGCGTAGCCGGCGCCGCGCTTGAGCAGCTCCAGGGCTTCGCGCAGGCGGCGTTCGACGGTTAGCTGTACGGCGGACTTGGTCATGCTGTTCATCAATGCACCCTCCCGTCAGCGGGCTTGAGGTTGGCGCGGTAGGCCTGGGTGAACTGCTCGACCTGGCGCATGACCAGCGCGTTATCGCCGGCCATATGGGCCTCGCACATCACAGCGATCTGAGTGCAGAGCAGGTTGCTGGTCTGGGTGAGGTGGTGCAGCGCCATGTGGAGCTGGTTGTAGCGCTGGCTCTCGTTCTGCAGGCACTGCTCCATTTCCTTCATCTCGGCGCGCATGGTGTCGAGGAAGCTCTCGAAGCCGTTGAGAAAGAGCAGCGTGCCGTCGTCGTCGACCTGGAAGGTGGTGCTGTGCAGCGGAATGCGGCAGCCCGCGATGCTGGCATGCACCTCGATGGCGTCAGTCTCGCAGCCGAGTTCACGGGCAACGGTGCCAAGCCGCTGAGCCAACATCTTTGCGGTAATCGGTTTGGCGCTCATGACTCCTGCTCCTTCACCGGCGTAAGCCAGCAGATGCAGCAGCCGCCGAGGCGGACGCTGTTGATGGTGTGGACGCCTTTGGTGCTCCAGCTCACGCCGCGCCATTCGTGCTTGAACGATGCGGCGAGCTGATCGGAGTCCTCGGCGTTGATGAAGATCTTGCCGTCGAGCGGCGATGCGGCCTCGATGCGCACGCCCGCCGCGCGCAGGCGGCGGGTCATGTCGTTGAGGGCGCGCAGCTTGTCGGCCAGTTCAGGGGTCAGCACGGTGCACATGGGCAGCGCGTGCTGGATGGAGATCTCGGCGGCGATCTTCGCGCTGAGCGGGATGACGTTGGGTGCGCGCATGGTCATTCCTCCTCGTCGCTGGCCGGGGCGGTGCGTTCGATGGAAAGCGGGAACTTCTCGAACTGCTGCTCGGCGATCGCCAGGGCGACGCGCCAACCTTTGAGCATGGCGCCCTGCAGGACGATGGGATTGGCATCATCCGCACCGAGGCGGATCTCAGTGCCCTCTACTGCCTGCTGCAACGTGCCGAGGTTGCCAATGCGGTGCTGGTGCCACTCGATCAACGGCTTGGCCAGGTCGAGCTGCGCTTCCTGTGCCCCTGCGGTATGGGCTTCGTCCTCGAAGGCAGTGACCATCTCCAGCAGCACCTGCTTCTCCAGCTCGGCCTGCTCCAACTGATTGCCCTGGTCGAACGGCCCGCCGACCAGGCTCCAGGCCGAGGCGTACACCTGAGCCTGCTCCATGATTTGTTCGATGGTGATGGCCATGGCTCACACCTCCGCAATGATGTCCGCCGACAGGCGGGTGGCGCCGACCAGGGCGGCCTGGTTGAAGGCAGCGGCCAGCATGTTGTGCACGGCCAGCGGGTACAGCACCGAGCCGTTCTCTTTGGAGCCGGTACCGGTGAGCTTGCTGCGCAGGGCTTCGATGGCCGGTTCGTCCATCACCTCGTCCAGCGGCTTGTTGATCAGCTTGAAGCGGTGCTTGAGGTAGTCGCCCAGGTGCTGGTCGAGCGGGTTGAGCTTCACCACCTCGCAGCGCTGCACCACCTCGCGCACGTCGGCGCGCTTCTCGCTGAGCTTGTTGGCCAGCTCGCTCTGGCCGATCAGCACGATGCTGAGCAGCTTCTCGAAGCCGTCTTCCAGCTCGAAGAAGCGCTTGAGGTGCTTGAGGGTCGGTACCGGGATGGCGTGCGCTTCCTCGATCACCAGGACGTGGCGGTTGCCCATGCGGTGCGACTCGCGCAGCACGTTGTGCACGGCGCGGTACCGGGCATCCAGGCCGCGCGGCATCTTGCTGCCGGGGCTTACGGTGGCCAGGATGGCCTCGCAGATGTGCATGGCCTTGAGGGTCTTGCCCTTGAAGTCGTCATCCTCCATGCCGATGACGTAGGGCTCGATGACGATCACCGGCTTGTCTTCAGTGCGCAGGCGTTCGTGCAGATCCTTGCGGATGGTGGACTTGCCCGAGCCGGACTCGCCCAGGATCGCCAGGAATACGCCGTAGCGCGTGACCTGGTAGAGGCTTTCGCGCACGTAGCGGATATCCGGCGAGACGAACAGATCAGCGCTGGTGCGCGGGTCTGCGAACGGGTCGCCGAACATGCCGAAGTGCTGGCGTGCCTGCTGTGTCAGTTTGGTTGCGCGTAGTAGCATTGTGTCGGGCTCCTCGATTGGCTTCTTGGGATTGCGGTGCTCAGGCCGTTGGGCGTTGCAGCGCCCAGCGGCCACCTTGGTGTTCTGCTCCTGGTTCTCCTCCTCTTCGAAAATGCCCACCAGCTGCATGCCAGTGACGTTGAAGCTCTCCAGCCAGGCGACGATGCGGCTACGCAGGTCGGCCTGGTCGATGGTCTTGGGCCACATGCTGTGGTTGATCAGCTGGGAAATGGTCGGGCGGCTAAGGCCCAACTCGCGGGCCAGGTCGGCCTGGCCCAGGTTGTGGTAGCGCAGCAGTGCTTTGAGCTTGAGCATCACGCACCTCCTACGACGGAAAGGGTTGGTCGGCGGGTGAAGGCGGCGCGCAGGCTGGCCTCGACGCTGTCGAGGGCTTCTTCCTGGATGCCGGCCGGGTGGTGCTGGCTAAGCCAGGCGTAGTGCTCCGGGCTCCAGTCGGTGAAGCGCGCCTGCAGGCGCTTGGCAGCGGCGAAGATGCTGATCGGCGGCGCGACGACGGTAGGCGCGGCCAGTTCGTGCTCAGTGCCACGGCGCGGCATGAAGGTCGGCAACTGTGCATCGTCGATGTGCTTGTAGGGCTGCAGCTGGCCACCGAACGGGATGGCCTTGGCCTTGCGGGCCGCTGCCACGTCTTCCTCGGTCTCGGCACCCATGGCCAGCTTGGCGGCCTCCTTGCGTGCCACCTGGGCCGGGGTGTCGGCCATGCGCTTGAAGGCTTCGCCGATCACCGGGGCGGTGACGTCGAAGCCCAGCTCGTTGCGGGCGACCACCGGCACGACGTAGTACACCTCATGGCCATGGGCATCGACGGTCACCACCTGGGCGGCCTGATCGTTCCAGGGGTTGCGGGTGACCATGATCTTGTCGCCGACCATGACATCCGGCACCACCGATACGTCGAACTCGCGGCCCTGGAAGCTGACGCGCATCTTGGTGTTGACCTTGCGGCTCTCGGGCTCGGCCACGGCCAGCTGGCGGCAGACGTCGACGCTGGGCACCTTGATCAGCTGTTCCTGGCGGATGGTCAGCCACACGTCGGTGCGCGACTTGCCGTGGCGGCTGTGCTTGGCCGTGGCGTTGAAGTGCATGCGCCACTTGGCTGCCAGGGCGTTCAGTTCGTCTAGGTCAGCCACCGGCTGGAAGCGCAGGCCGGCCTCGAACTTGCGCTCGATGATGTTCCGCGCGTTCTCCACCTGGCCGGTGACGCGAGCAGCACCTGGTGCGTGGACGATCATCTGAATGCCCAGGCTGCGGCAGAGGTTCTTGGTCATGCCGGCTGTGTTGGCTGAGCCGGGATCCATCATCAGACCGAAGGGCCGGCCGTGCATGACGTCGGCGCCGCCACGCTCCTGCATGGCGTTGATCAGCACGCTGTTGAGGTTTTCGCCGCTCTCGGCGCCCATCACGTACTGGAGGTAGATCCAGCCGCTGGCGTGGTCGGTGATTTCATACGACCAGACCCGGTCAGCGGCGATGCGCGCGAGGTTCTTGGGCTTGTTCTTGTAGAACTGGTCGGCCTCCATCACGCGCAGGCCGTTGGCGTTCTTCTCGGCGGTGGGCTTGAGGTAGTAGAGAACGCACAGCGAGGCGTCCACCTGCCAGATGTGGTTGGGGTGCAGGCTCTGCAGCTCGGTCACCGGCGCCGGGGCTAGCAGCTGGTCAGGGTGCAGCTTGTAGGCATACAGGGCGCGGCTGATGGCGCTGAGCGACATCGGGCGGATCTCGCCGCTGACCTTGTCGACGGCTTCGGCGCGGATCATGCCGCTGGCGCGTAGCGCTTCGACGGCATCACCCAGGGAATAGAGGCGCTTTTCGTTGCGGCGGGCGGACTCGATCAAGGTGGCGCTGATGGTCAGCGCCTCCTCGCGGGTGAGCGCGCTCTGGCCGGCATCAGCGCGGCGTTTACGGGGAGCAGCGGCCACGGTCACTTCCTCCAGTTTGCGGTATAGGGTTGCCAGGCTCAGGCCCAGCTCCTGCGCCGCAGCCCGGCACAGGGCGGTACGCTGGCCGCGCGCTGCGCGTTGCAGCGAGCGGTCCAGGTCGACCAGGCGTTGGGTAATGACGGCGCTCATGGGTTAGGCCTCTGCATCCGTGATGGGCTCGACGCCTTCCTGGTGCATCCAGGAGAAGTCCTCCTCTTCGCCCACCTCGGGCAGCTGGAACTCGGCCTTCAGTTCGCCGAGCAGGCGCTGCAGGTGGGCGATCAGCTGGGCCTGGAAGTTGCGGTGGTCGCTGCCGGTCTCGCTGCTGTGCTGCTCCAGGCTGGCGAAGGCGGCGCGCAGCTTGCCGCTGATGTCGGCCTCGGCCTCGAAGGCGATGCCGACCACCTCCTGGCGCAGCTCCTTGGCGGCGTCGTCGGCCGACATGGTTTCGATGCGGCGCTTGGCCTTCTCCAGATCCTGCTTTGTGCGATCCAGCTCGGCGCTCTTCTTGCTGAGCACCTCGCCAAGGGCGTCGTAGTCGGCCTGGGTGTCGGCGAGCTTCTTCTGCAGCTCGTCCTTTTCCTTGGTGTGGGCGTGGATCAGATCCTCGGCCAGCACCTGCACGGCCTCGAAGTTGCCCTGCTTGGAGGCTTCGATCAGGGCGGACTTGGCGTCGTCGGGCAGCTTGCGAATCTCCCGCATCTTGCCGGGGCCGATACCGACCTTGCGCATGCTGTCGAACAGCTCTTCGCCAAGCTGGTTGAGGTTGTTGATTTCGAGGTCAATCAACTGCCTGGACTTTCCCTCAACGAGTTCGCAGTACTCCTCCCAGGTGCTAACAGATTGGCGGTTTCCAGAGCCGTCGGTATGGATGAAACCCTTGTATTGCCTGGATTCCTTGATGTGCTGCAGGTCGAGAACATCTGTAACGGTTAGCAGTTTGGTGATCATCTGCGCCATGGAACGGCGCCCGATGCGCTCGCCGATCAACTGAGTGACCTGGCGCATTTCTTCGGTGAAAGCCTGCTCCAGCTTGCTCGATGTGTTCTGCAGCTCCGACAAGGCTTGTTCGGGAAGGTCTACATCCGGGGTGATACCGGTTGGCTTGTTGGCAGTACGGGCCATGTTGCTACTCCTGCATATCCAAGTTGTCGAAACGCTTCATCCAGCCCTCATGACGCAGCGCGTCGAGGCTTGCCTTGAGGGAAAGGCCGCTACGGACAAGCTCTTCAAGGCGGTTGACCAGGCTGATCAGCAGCTGCGCTTTCAGCTCGTTGCCGCCTGCAGCAGACACGGCGTCGGGGCGATGGCCGATGCTGGTCAAGGTGCGTATCCCATCTCCTGCCATGGCCAGGCTCAGCAGTCGGTAATTGAGAGAGGTCGCCAACTCGGCGAAGGCGCGGTTCAGGTCATCACGCTCCATCAGGCAGCCCTCTTGGCCGCTTCGCCAGCCAGCGCACGCAGGCGCTCGATGGCCTCGACGCGGTTGCCGTTGGCTTCGATCAGGGCATTGCGGAACTCGTCGGCGCCACGGCGGCAGCCGTAGTAGTAGGCATCGAACTCCAGGCTGCCCTGCGGGTAGTTGACGGTGGTGGGCTCACCCTCGATGCGCAGCTTGAGCGCTGCACAGAGCCCCTCGAAATAGATGCTGCTGTGGCGATCGCCACCGCGCAGCAGGTGCTGGGCCAGTTTGGTGTAGTTCATGGCGTGCTCCTTGTTGTCAGCGGCTGGCACCGGCCAGCACGCGTTGGTTGATTTCGTTGATGCGGTGCTGCGCGGCGCCCATCTCGTTGGCGTGGGCCTGGGCGATCTGCAGCAGCGCGATGGACGGGGCGAAGCGGCCGTTGTCGAGCTTCACGGCAAGGCCTTCGGCGATCAGGGTGTTGATGGCGCGGTTGATGTTGGCCGGGCTCTCGCCGAGCCCCTTGGCCAACTCGCCGTTGCTGATGCCGGTGAGGCTGTAGCCCTTGAGGGCCTTGAGCACGCGCAGGATTCGCGCGCCGCTGTCGGAGGTGCGTGGGGTGGTCATGCTGGAGTCCTGAGTAGTGCGAAGTAGTCGGCGGCAGCTTCGTTGGCGGCCTGTGCTGCGTTCTGCAGATCCTCGATGGTGAGCTGGGCCAGGGGCTTGCCGAGGTTCTGGCAGTGGCGAACGAATGCCCGTTGGCTGACGGCATTCCATTCGCGGAAGCCGTCGAATGGTTCCAGGGCTTCGTGCATGTCCATGATTAGGGCGAGGCTTTCCGGGCTCATGCCTGCTCTCCTAGATCCAGTTGCGGGTTGGCGTGCTGCTGCACGTTTGTGCGGTGCCAGGCCAGGCTGGTGAGGCCGGCCTGCAGTGCTGCCTGGGCGGCGTCGGCATCGACCTGGCCCTGGTAGAAGGCGATCAGGGCGCCCGTGGTGGCGTTGAGTACGGCCTGCAGCTCGTTCACGTCTTGCGCGGTGCAGGTGCGGCCGGACGGGATGTCGATCAGCAGCTTGCCGCTGGTGGATGCCAGCCAGCGGCTGACCAGGGCGATGCCGCAGGCATGCTCGAAGGCCGGGATCAGTACCGCAGGCATGCGCCCTTCGGTGAGCCACTTGTAGAGGGCCCAGTGGTTGGCCTGGCCCATGCGTTCGGCAATGCGCTCGACGCTCAGGTTGTGCCGCTCCTTGGCGAACTCCAGCGACCACTCCATGGCTTGGCGGATGCTGCTGGGCTGGGCGTTCTTCCAGTTGCGCTTCTTCATTGGAAGGCCTCCAGAGACGCGCCATGGCATGGCGCCAAACAAACTACGTTTTTGCTGCTTGGCAAAAGCGTTGCCATTGACACAATGGAATCAGGTACATTCACCAGCAGAAGCAAGGCGGTAGCAGCGATGGACGACGTAGAGCAGTTGCGGGCCCAAGTCGAGGCGCAGGCATGTGTGATCAACCACTTGCTGGTCGCTTGCATGCGGCACGGCATCATTGAACCGCAGGCGCTGGCCGATGAATGCCGCGCACGGGGCACTGGGCCTACGTCCATTGCCGCCGACCCGCGCGCTCGGCGCTTGCTGCTCAAGGAGCTGGATGCGTGGGCGACCCTGATCATTGATCAGCACCATGCAGATGCCGAGTCTCCAGATGCTTGAGCGCCTGGGCTTCATTGATGCCCAAGGCTTCAGCCAGGGAGAGGACTTGGCGGTAAACGGACTGGGTAGAAGTACCCATGGCCCTCGCCAGTCGCTGGCGCCGGCCAAGGCCGTCGAGCTGCTCTGTCGCGTTGCTGGTGGCGAGCAGCTTGTCGCTGACCAGGCGACCAGCACCGATCAGCATCAGGCGATCAATCAGCTTTGCGGTACCGGCGCTGGCCGGGGTGCGATCGACGAACACCAGGGCCTGCTGGCGGGCTTCGGCCAGGTGAGCGGCGATGGCCGGGCCATCACCAGGTGCGCAGGCGATCAACGCGTTGAGCGCGGCGCGCCAGGCGTCCATGGGGTGGGGAATCAGCTCGATCTCTTCGAGCGCAACTTGCGGCTGGTCGGACATGGCGGTGTCCCTCGCTGCTGTTGTGGTTGGGGGTTTAAGCGGCGACGGCTTCGCCGTCTTTGAGGCCGAGGGCGACGGCAATGACGTGCGACTGGCCGTAGTTACCCTTGGAGAAGCCGTTGAGCACTTGGTAAACGGCGGTGGGCGGGAAGCCGTGGTCTTTCGCCCATTGATTGACGGTTAGGCCTTTGGCGCGGAACTGGGCTTTCACCTGTTCGACGGTCTTGGGTTTTTGCTGGGTTGCCATGGCGGTGGCTCCTCGGCTGGTAGTTGAAGATTCATAAGAATCTTTGGTGTTTGTGATGCTGATATTGGCCCCAAAATTGGGACCAGTCAAGAAGAAAGAGGGACAATTTTGTCTATAGCTGCGCGAATCAAAGAAGAGCGCGAACGACTTGGCTTCAGTCAGTCGCAATTCGGCGCATTCGTTGAGGTGAGCAAGAAGACTCAGATCCGGTGGGAACAGGAGGATGGCGCCTTCCCGGATGCTGCTCAGCTTTCTGTGTGGGGTGGCTTGGGCCTGGACATGCTCTATGTGCTGACTGGGCAGCGATCAAATGCCTCGACGGCAACGCATTTGCCGCCGGACGAGCAGCTGCTGCTGGAGGCCTACCGAGGCATGGCAGCGCCTGCGCGTAAGGTCTTGCTGGCAGAGTTGCTAACGAATGGAAAGAAGCCCAGGGCCAAGCCTAAAGCTGGTGAGGGAATCAAGGTTTCAGGAAGCGGCCATCGGGTCGCTGGTAGGGACTATCACGAGAAGGAGTAGTACGTGAGCGGGATCGAGCTGGATGGCGATCAGAATCGAGTAGCTGGAAGGGACTACGTCGAGATCAACCTGGCCACACCGGAGCGCGAGCCTCTGGCCCAGGCGCAGCGGGCTCGGTTGAATGAGGAAGTGGCCAGGCTGGCAGAGGAACTGAGCATGGACCCGCGAATGCTTTGGCGCAGCGTGCATGAGAGTGCGGGCGTCAAGACGATCGGTGAGGTGAAGAAGGACCAATTCCAGGACGCCATGGCCGCCCTGCAGGCGGTGCGCGAACGACACCTGGAGAAGGCTCGCGCCGAGCTGCTGATCAAGGAGTTGGAGCAGGCCGCCCTTGAGCGCAGCATGGCCAAGCAGCTGGCCCGCTATTGCCTGCGCGAGTTCGGTGAGCAGTCTTTGGCCGGGCTGAGCATCAAGCAGCTGACTCAGGCGCTACGCTACGTCGACGAGTACCAGCCACCGGCGCCGTTGGTGGCGCCACTGTCCGTGGCGGGCTTTCGGATGCTTGCCGTGCGGCACCCATGGCACTTCACTGCGGTGTTTGCGGTGGGTGCATTGCTTGGGAAGGTCTTTTAACTAGGAGGGTTACCGATGGCGCTTATCGAGTGTCCAGAGTGCAAGAAGCAGATATCTGACCAGGCCAAGGTTTGCCCTGGATGCGGCGCCAGAGCGCCCAAAGAGCCAAAGAGCTATGCCTGGCTGTGGACGATCCTGATTCTGTTCGCCGGCTTCGTCTGGTACAGCGTAGTGAGCGGGAACGACCCCAAAACCAAGCAGATGCGCGTGGATCGTCAGGCCTATCAGTGGTGTATGGACGAGATGAAGAAGTCGCTGAACAACCCGATCGTCGCTGGGGCGTGCGCGAAAATGCGCACCGAGTTTCGAGCCAAATACAACCGGGAGCCGTGAGGGCATATGAGCGACTACGGCGAAGGCGACCTGGACCTGCTATTCACCATGTTCGAAGGCGTGATGCAGGCCCAGGAGTACATGGCTATGAGCCTTTTGCATACCGGCGCGCTTGATCGCGCAGGCCTGCAAGCCAGGCTTGAAGCCGCGCTGGCCAGGGAAGATTTGCGGGTTGGCACACAACTCCCCCTGTCGCGCATGCTTGAGGTTGTGAAGGGTGAGGAGCCGACCCCGCCGCCTCGCTGGACGCCTCGGGTAATTCCTGGGAAGAAGCCTGGCTGAGCCTGCGCTGCGCCTCCGCCTCAACGGCGGCACGCCTGGCAGGCGCAGCGTGCTGCAACTCAAGGGCCTGCTCCAGCAGGCCCCTGCGTGGCTGATCGAAGTCGCGCAATATCGATTCGGCCCGTGACCTGAAGGTCGCCAGGCTTTCACCGTTCTCAATGCTGTAGTCGATGATCTGGCGAAGTATCGCCAGGCGGTCGGCGTCGTTCGTCTGCATATCGGTTGCCCTCTGCTGGTTTTGGCTGCCGATCCTGCGCCCCTGCATGGGCAATGTATTTTTGCCCCGTCCAAATTACTCCGCGCGCGCGCGAGGCGAAGCTGTGATCTCTGCCGGTTAAGCCCGGCACCTATGAGCACAGCCACGGCCAGGGATTGGCCAACCTCGGAGCGCAAACCATGGCCACCTGCCAGAACAAGCCCAAGCGCCGCCTACTGCCGCGCATGACCGTTTTCGCTGTTATCTCCCTGATGCTGCTGACCGCCATCTGGTTCGTGCGACCCGAGCAGCTGCAGGTGGTGCTGTACAAGGCCAGCCTGGTGACGCTCGGCGCCGTGCTGGGCTACTACATCGACCGCGCGGTGTTCCTGACCGAAGCCCGGCCGCATGAGTGCATCGGCGGCATCCACATTGTTGGTGCCTGGCTGCGGCGAGCCCTAATCGTGCTGGCCTGCATCCTCGGCCTGACGCTGGGGCTGTAGTCGTGAACCGCCTCAAGCGTTGGCTGGCCGAGGCCGGCAATGATCTCGCCATCATCTGGATGGTCGAACCGCGCCTGTTCCTGTGGCCGCTGATCCTGCTGGTGTTCGCCATCGGCATCTTCATCGTGCCCAAGGCAGATGCTGCAAGCATCCCGACCGCTGCCGAGCAGCACCGCCGCACCCTGGTGCGCGCCGCCCATGCCGAATGGGGCCTTGGCGCACCTATGGCCACCTTCGCCGCCCAGGTGCATCAGGAGAGCGCCTGGCGGGTGAACGCTCGCTCGCCGGTCGGCGCCGAGGGCCTGGCGCAGTTCATGCCGGCCACTGCCGACTGGATGGCCGAGCTGTACCCGCGCAGCCTGGGCCCGGCGCAGCCGTACAACCCAGGGTGGGCACTGCGCGCCATGGTCGCATTCGACCGCTGGCTCTACGAACGAAACCAGGCCGTGAGCGAGTGTGACCGCTGGGCCTTCGTGCTGGCCGGCTACAACGGCGGCAATGGCTGGGTGAATCGTGACCGCAGGCTGGCTTCGGCTAAGGGGGCCGATCCGCTGGCCTGGTTCGATTCCGTCGAGCGGCATAACGCTGGCCGCTCGGCTGCCAACTTCCGCGAGAACCGCCATTACCCGCGCGCCATCCTGCTGCGCTGGGAGCCCATGTATGCGGCTGCCGGCTGGGGGCCTGGCGTTTGTGCCGAGAGGTATTCGATGTGAGCAATAAAACTGAGATCACCTTTGCCGATGTACGCCACCTGTTTGCCCTGAACGATGAGTTCCGCTGGACGTGGCTGCGTCTTTGGCTTTGGGAGCAGCTTTTCAGGCCGCTACTGCTGGGCGCGGTGATCGTCGGGTTGGTGTTCAGCATCGGCTTTGCATTTGGCAAGGGGCTTTCTGCTGGTCTGAACCTGCAACCGCCAACGATCAATCTGCGCGTGGTGCCAGGCAACGACACGGCTGCGAGGTATCACAATGAAAATTCCAACGCTGTTTCTGCTCGTCACGTTGACCACCAGTTCGCCTGCCGCCTGCTCCCGGAACTGGCTGGCTGCCGCCGAGCTGTTCGCATCGCCACCGCCCCGCGAACGCCACGCGCCGCGGCTGCCGCGCAAGTTCAGGCGTAAGGGGCGGCGATGATCAACCGCATCGTGATCGCGCTCTGCGCCCTGGCCGGCCTCGGCATCGCCCTGGTGGTGACCTGGCTGCTGGCTGCCAGCACCGCTTATGACCTGGGGTATGCCGAGGGCAAGGCTGCTGCGGCAAGTGCTTGCCAGCAGGCCCAGCTCGACGCCCTGGAAGGCGTGATCGACAGCACCAAGGGGTTGATCGCCGACGCCAATGCCGCCAGCCAGGAGCTGGGCAAGACCATCAGCGCACGCCGGCAGGCGGACGCACAGACCACCAAGGAGATCCGCCATGCGCTCGCTACTACTGCGCCTCAGCGTGCTGGCTGTGTGTTCGACGCTGGCGTCATGCAGCAGCTCGACGATGCGCGTCGTCGAGCCGCCGAGGCCGCTGCCAGCGGAGTACGCGCGCCAATGCCCGCCGCCCGTTGAACCACACGACAACAGCGCCGACGCCACCTTGGTGGCGCTCAAGGAACTTTATGACCAGTACGGCGAGTGCGCCGGCCGGCTGGTGGACCTGGTGAATTACCTGCAGGAGAAACGCTGATGGATTTGGACTTCGCCCTGCGGCTTGGCCAGTTCCTTTTCACCCTGATTGTCGGGGTGTTCTCGATTACCGCAGCACGGCGCGCGAGTTCGAGGGCAGAGGCCGAGCAGCTGGCCGTGCGCCTGCGTGACCATGACAACCGCCTCCTGGTGCTGGAGCAGCGCATGGATCATCTACCGGATGGCAAGCAGTTGGCCGACCTGGCCGGCGACATGAAGGCGATCAAAGCCGAGCTTGCGGGGGTGGCCCGAGAACTGGCCCCTTTGGCCAGATCGGTCGACCGAATCAATGACTATCTGTTGAACGCGAGGCCGCAATGACTAACCAATTCCAAGATTACCTGCGCCAGGATCAGCGCCTGGTTATGCTGCGCATCCTCTCTGAGGTGCCGCAGTACCGCGCCAACTCGTCGGTTATCACTAGCCTCCTAGGTGAGTTTGCGCACCACCCGAGCCGCGACCAGGTCAAGGCCGAGCTGACCTGGCTGGGCGAACAGGGCCTGGTGAAGGTGGAAGATATCGGCTCCGTTCTGGTCGTCACCCTCACGGAGCGCGGCGCCGACGTCGCTGCTGGCCGCGCCTCGGTACCGGGCGTCAAGAAGCCGGGGCCCTGACCATGGCGCGCAAGAGCAGCGTCGACAAGGCGCGTGATGAGGTTCGCGACCTCATCAACCGCATGCTGCGGGACAACCGGCTGACGCTTGACCAGATGCGGGACGTGCTCGAAGAGCAGTTCCCCGGTGAACAGGTGCCAAGCCGCACCGCCCTGCACCGATACAAGAAGGGCTTCGCCGAGATCATGCGCCACCATCGCGAGATCCAGGCCGCGAGCGAGGCCCTGGTCGCAGAGCTGGGCGAGAACTTCGACGACAAGTCGGGCGCGCTACTGGCCCAGGCCGTCACGACCCTGGCCACCCGCGCATCGCATAACGCCCTGGAAAAGGACGAGATCGATATCGGCGACGTCCTCGACCTGACCCGAGCGGCGAAGTACGCCCAGGAGTCGCGCGCATTGAGTCGGAAGGAGCGCGACGCCGTGGCCAAAGAGGCTCGCGCGCAGCAGCTCAAGGAGCAAGAAGAGCGCCTGGAGGAACTACGCGGTACTGACGGCATGAGCGAAGAGTTCGAAGACCGCATCCGCCGCGTCCTGATGGGTAAAGCCTGATGAGCGAGCAAGAAGGCAAAGCGCTAAAGGCGCTGACCACGCCCCGCAAGATCGATCTCGCCGTCGAGCTGGAACTGCATGGCGTAGTCGTGCCCCAGGACATGGCCGATGCGGTACCTGAGGCCGAGGGCGTGTTCCTGCCGTACCAGCAGCGGTGGTTCGACGACACCAGCCAGATCATGATCGCCGAGAAGTCGCGCCGTACCGGCCTGACCTGGGCCGAGGCTGGCCGCAACGTGATCAACGCCGCCAAGCCTCGGCGCCGTGGCGGGTGCAATACCTTCTACGTGGGCAGCAAGCAGGAGATGGCGCTGGAGTACATCGCCGCCTGTGCGCTGTTCGCCCGCGCCTTCAACGAGATGGCCCAGGCCGACGTCTACGAGCAAACCTTCTGGGATGACGGGCGCCGCGAGGAGATCCTGGCGTACATGATCCGCTTCCCGAAGAGCGGCTTCAAAATCCAGGCGCTCAGCTCGCGCCCAAGCAACCTGCGCGGCCTGCAGGGCGACGTGGTGATCGACGAGGCGGCGTTCCATGAATCCCTGGAAGAGCTGCTCAAGGCCGCCCTGGCGTTGACCATGTGGGGCAACAAGGTACGCTTGATCAGCACCCACAACGGCGTGGATAACGCCTTCAACAGTTACATCCAGGACGCACGCGAAGGCCGCAAGGATTATTCGATCCATCGCATCACCCTGGACGACGCCCTCGCCCAGGGGCTCTACAAGCGCATCTGCTACGTGACCAACCAGGAATGGTCGCCCGAAGCCGAGAAGCAATGGCGCGACAAGCTGTATAAGAACGCCCCCAACGTCGAGTCGGCCGAGGAAGAGTACGGCTGCGTACCGAAGAAATCGGGCGGTACCTACCTCAGTCGGGTACTGATCGAGCAGGCCATGGTCAATGACCACTCGATCCGTATCTACCGCTATGAGGCGCCCGAAGGCTTCGAGCAGTGGACGCCTGAGATGCGCGAGGCCGAGATCCGCGCCTGGTGCGAGGAGAACCTTGCGCCCGAGCTAGCGCGCCTGAACGCGCGCAACCGTCACACCTTCGGTGAGGACTTTGCCCGCCGTGGCGACCTCACTGTATTCACGCCGCTGCAGATCGACCCGTTGCTGCGCAAGCGCGTGCCCTTCGAGGTCGAGCTGCGCAACCTCACCTACGAGGCGCAGCGCCAGATCATGTTCTTCATCTGCGATCGCCTGCCACGCCTTAGTGGCCTGGCGTTCGATGCCACCGGCAACGGCGGCTACCTGGCTGAGCAGGCGGCGCTGCGATACGGCGCCGGCCTGGTCGACCAGGTGCAACTCAGCCTGGCCTGGTATGCGCTGTGGATGCCCAAGCTCAAAGGTGAACTGGAGGCCTTCAACCTGCAGATCGCGCGCCACCAGACCCGCCTCGACGATCTGTTGTCGATCAAGGTGGACAAGGGCGTGCCGGTTATCGAGAAGGGCCGCACCAAGGATCTGCAGGCGCAGGACAGCAAAGCCAAGCGCCACGGCGACAGTGCTGTATCGCTGGCCATGGCGGTGCGGGCCAGCTTTATGGAAGGCGGCGCCATCGAGTTCACCGCTCTGCCGCGCCACAGCCGTGGCTTCGACAACGTCGACGACAACGACACTGACCTCACTCTCCCGGAACCTTCAGCATGGTGACCACATCCCGCATCCTGGGCCCCGATGGCCAGCCGATCCGCCTGGCCGAGATCCGCGAGCCGCAGACCGCCCACATCACCAGCCTGCACCACGAAGTGGGTAACCACCCCTCGCGCGGCCTGACGCCGAGCAAGCTGGCGCAGATCCTCGATCAGGCCGAACAAGGCGACGTGATCGCCCAGTACGAGCTGTTCGAGGACATCGAGGAGAAGGACGGCCACGTGTTCGCCGAGATGGACAAGCGCCGCCGCGCCGTCGCCCAGCTCGACTGGCAGATCGTGCCGCCGGACAACCCCACGGCCAAGGAGAAGGACGCCGCCGCTGCCCTGCAGTCGCTGCTGGCCGGGCTGGATGACTTCGAGCTGATGCTGTTCGACGTGACCGACGCCATCGGCAAAGGCTTTGCCTGCCTGGAGTTCGACGGCTGGCACCGCGTAGACGGTGACTGGCTGCCGCGCGCGATCGATCACCGGCCGCAGACCTGGTTCCAGCTCACCCGTGGCGAACGCCGTCAGGAGATCCGCCTACGTGGCTCAGTGGGTGGTGAGCCCCTGCAGCCGTTTGGCTGGATCACCCACGTGCATAAGTCCAAGAGCGGCTACCTGGAGCGCAGCGCACTGTTCCGCGTGCTGGTGTGGCCGTACCTGTTCAAGAACTACAGCGTGGGCGACCTGGCCGAGTTCCTGGAGATCTACGGCATCCCGATGCGCGTGGGCAAATACCCAGGCGGCGCCACCGAAAAGGAGAAACTGACCCTGCTGCGTGCCCTGGCCCAGCTCGGCCACAGTGCGGCAGGCATCATCCCGATCGGCATGGAGATGGACTTCCTCAACGCCGCCGAGGGTGACCCGGCTGCGTTCAAGCTGATGATCGACTGGTGCGAGCGCACCCAGAGCAAGGCCATCCTGGGCGGCACGCTCACCAGCGGCACCGGCGATGGCACCAACACCAACGCCTTGGGCAACGTGCACAACGAGGTGCGCCTCGACCTGCGCGACTCCGACGCCAAGCAGCTGGCCGCTACGATCAGCCGTGACCTGGTGTACCCGATCGCCGTGCTCAACGGCCTGGCCGACAACTGGAAGCGCTGCCCGCGCCTGGTGTTCCCCACCCAGGAACCGGAGGATCTGAAGGCCTATGCCGAGTCCCTACCAAAGCTGGTCGGGATGGGCTTCAGGATCGGCCGCCAGTGGGCTCAGGAGAAGGTGGCCATCCCCGAGCCGGTCGAGGGCGAGGATGTGCTGCAGTTGCAGGCCGAGCCATCGGCGCCGACGCCACCCGAACCGCCGGCAGTGCGTGCGGCAACTACCGCACAGAAGCCCGCCACCACCGCAGCCCAGCGCCTGGACGATGACCTGCAGCCCATCACCGGCCAGTGGATCGTGCGCATTCGCCAGCTCGTCGAGCAGGCCGAGAGCCTGGAGCAGATCCGCGATGGCCTGGCCGAGCTGCTGCCGGACATGACCCTGGAGCAGTACGCCGAGGCCATGGCGCAGGCGCTGGCCGCTGCCGCCCTGCAGGGGCGCCTGGACATCGTCCAGGAGGCTGCCAATGGCCGTTAGCGCCACGTCGCTGCCGTTCCGCGAGCAGAACGAGTTCCTGCGCCGCAAGCTGAACCTGCCCACCAACGGCTGGACGGATGTGTACGGCCGCGAGAACGACTATGCGTTCGTCGTGGCTGGCGCCAACCGCAACGACCTGGTGGCGGACTTTCACCAGGCCGTGCAACGCGCGATCGAGGGCGGTACCACCCTGGAGGCGTTCCGCCAGGACTTCGACCGCATCGTGGCCAAGTACGGCTGGAGCTACAACGGCGGCCGAAACTGGCGCTCGCGGGTGATCTACGAAACCAATATGCGCAGCAGCTACATGGCCGGCCGCTATGAGCAGCTGCTGGCCGTGCGCGAGGAGCGGCCGTACTGGCAGTACCTGCACAGCGATGCGGTCGAGTACCCGCGCCCGGAACATGAAGCCTGGAACGGCATGGTGCTGCGCTGGGATGACCCGTGGTGGCAGTACCATTTCCCGGTCAACGCCTGGGGCTGCCAATGCAGCGTGCGGGCGCTGAGCTATGACGACCTGGTGCGCATGGGCAAGACCGGGCCGGACACGGCGCCGCCGATCGTGTTCGAGCAACGCACCATCGGCCAGCGCAGCCCGCAAGGCCCGCGCACGGTGACGGTGCCGGTGGGCATCGACCCCGGCTTCGAGCACATCCCTGGCCAGTCGCGGCTGGAGAGCCATGTGCCGGTACCGCGCCTGGGCGAGGAGCTGATCCCGTCCGCAGCGCCTGGCCTGCCCAATCGCCCGGCTCCGGATGCGCTGCCGGTACCGCGCGTGATCGACCCCGAGACCTTGCCGCCTGCAGGCATGAGCGATGCCGAGTACGCCCGCCGCGCGCTTGATGCCTTCGGCGCCCAGCTCGATGCCGCCGAGCTGCTCACCGACGTCCTGGGCGAGCGCATTGCTGTCGGCCCGACCATGTTCCAGGAACCCAGCGGCGCCCCGGCCGTGCAGGGCCAGGGCGAGCTGCTGCCGTTGCTCGCGGAAACGCTGTTACAGCCAGACGAAATCTGGACGCGCCTGGAGTACTCCGAACCGCTGCGCAAATCCCAGGTGCTGCGCCGCTACCTCGGTCGCTTCAACCTGGGCCAGCAGCTGACGCAGTTGGTGGTCATCGAGCTGGCCGGCAACGCCTGGAGCTGGGATATCGAGGCAGACCGCGAGGGCGTGGCCGAGCTGCTGCGCCAGGGCGTGCGCCTGTACCGGCGCGAGGACTGACCATGGCCGGCGTTACGCTTGAGTTCGATGCGGTTGCCGCACTGGCCGTGGTCAATGAGGCCGCCGCCGCGCTGGCCGACCCGGCGCCGATGCTGCGCGATATCGGCGAGTTCCTGCTGATCGCCCATGACCAGCGCTTTGCCAGCCAGGCCTCGCCAGACGGCACGCCCTGGCAGGCGCTGTCGCCGGCCTACCTAAAGCGCAAGAAGAAGAACCGAGACAAGATCCTGGTGCTCGATGGCTTCCTGAAGAACACCCTACGTTACCAGGTGAGCAACAACGAGCTGCTGTTCGGCACCAACCGCATCTATGGCGCGATGATGCACTTCGGCGGCAGCATCGATGTCGCCGCCCGCAGTCAGCAGGCCTACTTCCGCCAGGACGGCAAGACGGGCGACGTGGGCAACCAGTTCGTCAGCAAGCGCAAATCCAACTTCGCCCAGTGGGTCACCATCGGTGGCTACACCATCCAGATCCCGGCGCGCCCTTGGCTGGGTATCAGCGACGACGACAACTACGCGATCGCCGGCATCGCCACCCGCTACCTGATGCCTAATTCCGCATAACGCCAAAACGCGCCAGGAAGGCCCCTAGAGGCGTTTGGGGGCTGCCGTTGTACGCGTCGGGCTGCCTCTGGCCCTTTCCGGGGCTGTTTGGGCGTTTATAAACACGGTAGGCGGGGCGGCAGTGACTCACCTTCGCGCGTATCGCTACAAAACTCCCCGCCGAAAGATTTTTGCCCCGTCAAAATTACTTGCCCGGCCTGCCGCGCCAAGCTGCCGGCATGAAGACAAAACGCCTCCCTCTCGCCGTTGCACTCGCCGCCTGCAGTTTCGTACTGGGGGCGCCGGCTGCCGACAACACCATCTGGGTTCAGGTGACCCCGGCTGGCCATTTCCTGCCGGCTGATGGCCGCGAGATCAAGGTGCCGTCCTGGCACATCAACCAGGCGGTGGCCACCAAGGTCATCGAGCGCTTCCACGCTCGCAAGAACAAGCGCGTGGTCGACTATGAACACCAGACCCTGCTCAAGGAAGAGAACGGCCAGCCCGCTCCAGCTGCAGGTTGGTACCAGGCCCTGGAGTGGCGTGAGGGCGAAGGCCTGTTTGCCCAGGTGCAACTGACTGCCCGCGCCGCGCAGTACATCGCCGAGGGCGAGTACCAGTATTTCTCCCCCGTGTTCCTTTACCACCCGACCACCGGCGACGTCCTGGACGTGCAGATGGGCGCGCTCACCAATGCCCCGGCAATCGACGGCATGCAGGAACTCAGCCTGCGCGCCGCCGCGTCGTTCGGCTGTTTCGATGACTCCCCAGAGGAAAACCCCGTGAACCAATTGCTGCTGGCGCTGATCGCCGCCCTCGGCCTGGCCGAAAACACCACCGAAGAGCAGGCAGTCGCCGCGCTCTCCGCCCACACCACCAACCTGCGCAAGCTGCTGGGCCTGGATGAAAAGGCCGGTGGCGAAGCCATGCTGGCAGCCTGCACCGGCCTCAAGGCCAAGGCCGCCACCAGCGTCGACCCGTCGCAGTTCGTGCCGTTGTCGGTCGTCGAAGGACTCAAGGCCGACATGGCAGCGCTGACCGCCCGCCTGGGTGAGCGCGACGAGAAGGATCTCGACAGCCAGATCACCGCCGCCCTGGAAGACGGTCGCCTGCACAAGACCATGGAGGAATGGGCGCGCGACCTCGGCAAGAGCAACCGCGCAGCGCTGACTGCCTACCTGGACAAGGCGCAACCCATCGCGGCCATCGCCGGTAGCCAGACCGGAGGCAAACCGCCGGTGGCGGACGAGAAGACTGGCCTGACCCAGGACGAGCTGGCTGTTTGCTCGCGCATGGGCCTCACCGCAGAACAGTTCAAGGCCGCCAAGGCCGAGGAGCAATAAGCCATGCCGCTGACCAAAGACCGCAACACCCAGCGCCGTGATGGCGTGCAGTTCAATGACCCGGTGGCGGCGTCTACCCGCATCTTTGCCGGCTCCCTGGTGTGCCTGGATGCTGCCGGTAATGCCGTGCCAGGCAGTCTCTCCGCGACCTTGAAGGCGCGCGGCGTGGCTCAGGAGCAAGTGGACAACCGCGACGGCGCTGCCGGTGCGCTGCGCATCGAGACCCGCCGTGGCGTGTTCCAGTTCGCCAACAGCGCCTCGACCGACGAGATCACCCGCGCCGATATCGGCAGCAAGTGCTTCATCGTCGACGACCAGACCGTCGCCAAGACTTCCGCCACTGACACCCGCTCTGTCGCCGGCACTATTCTCGATGTGGATGCCGGTGGCGTCTGGGTCGAAATCTAAGGAGCAAGACTCAGATGATCATCAACCGCACTAACCTGCAGAACCTTTTCACTGGCTACAAGGCGTCTTTCCAGAATGCCTTCGCCGGTATCACCCCGGACTTCACGCCGTTCGTGTTGGACGTGCCGTCGACCACCAGCCAGGAAACCTATCCGTGGCTGGGTAGCACTACCTCGTTCCGTGAATGGCTGGGCGATCGCGTCATCCAGAACCTGAAAGTGCATGACTACACCATCAAGAACCGCACCTTCGAGAACACCGTAGGTGTCCCGCGCGAGAGCATCGAAGATGACAGCTTCGGCGTCTTCAATCCGATGATGTCCCAACTCGGGCAAGACGCCGCCAACCATCCAGCGCTGCTGGTGTATGAAATGCTGGCCGCTGGTTTCAGTCGCGTCTGCTACGACGGTCAATTCTTCTTCGATACCGACCACCCGGTGATCAACGCGGCCGGCGCCGAAGTGAGCGTTAGCAACTTCCAGGGCGGTGTCGGTACTGCCTGGTATCTGCTGGACACCAGTCGGGTGATGAAACCGCTGATCCTGCAGCGTCGCAAGAACTACAACTTCGTCTCGCTGGATCGTGAAACCGACGAAAACGTGTTCATGCGCAAGGAGTTCGTCTACGGCACCGATGCGCGCCTCAACGTGGGGTATGGCCTGTGGCAGTTGGCCTACGCCTCCAAGCAGGATCTGATCGCCGACAACTTCAACGCCGCCTACGCCGCCATGCAGGGCATGACCGGCGACAAGGGCAAGAAGCTGGGCATCAAGCCAACCCTGCTGGTGGTACCGCCGACTCTGCGTTCCCAGGCGCTGCACATCCTCAACGCCGAACAGGTCAACGGCACCACCAACATCAACCGCAACGCCGTCGACGTGCTCGTCACGCCGTGGCTGTGATGGGGGGGATGCATGGCTGGTAAATCATCCGCTACCAAGGCGCCTGCAAAGGCGTCGACCAAGAGCGCAGAAAAGGCAGCCCCAGCGGCTGCCCCTGCGGCCGCCGAACAGCTGGACAACCAGCCGGCGGCATCTACTGAGAACGCTGCACTGGCTCAGGTGACCGAGCCGGCCAGCACCGAACAACCTGCGAATGAAGCATCCGTTCTGGAGAACGGTTCCATGGGGCAGGACGCCCCGACCGATACCGCCCCGGCCGCACCTGATACGGCGGCCGCCACCAGCCAACCGGCATCTGCCGCGCCCCAGGCGTCTGTGGGCGATGCCGTTGTGAATCAACCAGGTGCGGAGGCGCAGGCAGCAGCATCGCCTGCAGGTGGCAATGCCACTGATGCTGTTGATGGCCTGGACGATGACGGCGATATCGAAGGTCTGTGGGTGGTGGCGATTCCCGAGCAGGGCTTCCGCCGCTGCGGCTACCGCTTCACCCGCGAGGGCTTCGGCATCGCCCTGGACGCACTGACGGCCGAGCAGATCGAGCAGCTGGAGAACGAGCCCAACCTCAAGGTCGAGCGCGGCATCTTCAACGGGCGTGTCGGCGAGCGCGTGTACTGACCCATGAACTACATCACCCACGACGACCTGGCCGAACGCCCAGGCGCGCGCGAACTGGCCCAGGTGGCCACCAAGGAAGGCGTGCGCGCGGTGGCCACCGATCTGATGGAGGCCACCCTGCGCGGCGCTGACCGCAGCGCCTGGCCGGCTGATCAGGTCGCCGTTGCGGATGATGCCCTGCAGCGCATCCAGGACGCCGTCACCGAGGCTGAAAGCCTGATCGATGGCTATCTGGCCAAGCGCAGCTACCCGCTGCCGCTCAGCCCGGTACCGAAACTGGTCACCGGCTGGGCGCGCGATATCGCCCGATACCTGCTGCACAAGGATCGCGGGGGTAAAGAGGACAACGACCCAATCGTGCGCAACTACAAGGATGCGCTGAAGTTTCTGGGCCTGGTCGCCGAGGGCAAGTTCAGCCTCGGCGCCGAGGATCCGATCACCAGCAACCCGAACCAGCTCGACGTGCGCTTCGAGTCCGCGCCGGCTGTGTTCGATCGCAGCAGCAGGCGGGCGTACTGATGAACTTCGCGCCGCTCGATACCACCCTCGTCGAGAACCGCCTGCGCGATCAGGTGCCGGACTTCGGCGAGGTCAACGGCGCTGCCGCGTATCACACGCTCAAGGGTCTGGACAGCTTCCGCACCGGCGACTGCTGGGTTGTGCTGGCTGCCGAGAGCAACCCGGCAGCCGATGGCGGCCAGCCTCGGCGCAAGGCGGCAGCGGCTGCTGTGTTCGGCGTGGTGATCTGCGCCAGGAACTACCGCGACGTGCATGCCGACGCGGCCAAGGATGAAGTGATGACTTTTGTCGGTAAGTCCCGAGAGGCACTTATCGGCTGGGCCCCAGCCGGCTGGAAGGATTGCATCTGGCTCAAGGGCCAGGTGCTCGATAGCGACAGCGACCGTGTGCTCTGGATCGACATTTACACCACCACCCATGTACTAGGGGGCAACCCGTGAGCAAGCAACCCGAAACTGCAGCCAAGCCGGCTGCCAAGCCCGAGCTGCACAAGGTGAAACTGGCCAAGCCGCACAAGCATGCCGGCGAGGATCACCCCAAAGGCACGACCATCGACGTGACCGCCCCCGAGCGCGACTTCCTGATTCGCGCGGGTGTGATCGCAACCCCTGAAACTACCGACGCCGCCGCTCCGGCTGCCGAATAACGAGGTGCACAATGTCTGAGTCTTACTACTTCGGCCAAGGCAAGCTGTGGATTGCCGAGATCCTCGCGGGTGGTTTGTTGGGCCCCTGGGTCTGGATTGGTGACGTGTCCGAATTGTCGGGCCAGGGCGCCGAATCCCGTGTTCAGCACCGTGAGTCGTTCAGTGGCGTCAATGCCATGGTCCGTGACTTCGGCAAAGAGCTGGGCATGACCTGGAACGCCACCATGCACCAGCTCGATGCCGACAACGTCGGTCGCTTTACCCGCTCGCGCATGAGTGCGCAAATCGCCGGTACCGTAACCGGTGAACTGCTGCCGAACCCGGTCACAAATGGTGACCTGATCGCGCTCGACCACATGAACGTGACCAACCTGGTGCTCACTGACAGCGCTACGCCGACACCGGCCACCCTGGTGCGAGGTACGCACTACGAATACGACATTTTTGGCGATGTCGAGATCCTTACTCTGCCGACCTCACCGGCCCCGACCCAGCCACTGAAAGCCGCCTACAGCCACGGCGCTACCAAGCAGGCCGCGTTCCTGGCCGGCACCGACAAGAACTACGCGCTGAAGTACAAAGGCATCAACCTGGCCGAGAACGGTGCGCCCATCCTGGTCGAGCTGTACAAGACCAGTGCCGGCCTGCTGCAGCAGCTCTCGCTCATCACCAGCGGCAACCAGCTGGCAGGCTCGCCGGTCACCTTCACCACGCTGCTGGATTCCAGCAAGCCTGCATCGGGCGACCTGGGTCAGTTTGGCCGCTTCGTTGAGATGGCTGCCTGATCATGGCCCAGCGCAAGGAGAAGAAAGGCATCATCACCGCGCCCGAGGCCCCAGCGGCCGAGGGCGCGGATGACCTGCAGAAACTTCACCCCAACCTGGAGGCGAAGCTCAACGGCCGCATCGTCGTCGTGCGAGAGTACGGCTTCGTCGAGGGCCTGCAGGTTCGCCAGCAGCTCAAGCCGTTCCTGGACGGTTTGTACGAGCTGATCAAAGCCGACTCGGTGCCACCCCTGGAGCAGATCATGGAGCTGGTCGTTGCGCACCTGGATGACGTCCTGCAGGCGGTGGCCGCCTCGGCCGACATCGAGGTCGAGGAGCTGCGCACGCTGAAGGACCAGGACGAAGGCGATGCCCTGCTGCTGAAGTGGTGGACAGCCAACGGCCCTTTTTTCTATCGGCGCGCCCTAAGCCGGATTCTGGCCGAGCGTTACCGGGCGGCCGAGGCGGAAAAGCAGCGCGCTGGGCAGACGTCTACGCCTGCCTCATCCGCGCCGGCTACGGCGACGTCGAGCGAATAGGTCGTTATACCGAGCGGCAGATCCTGCTGTTGTTCGAGGCAGAGAAGCGCCGACGGCGTCTTGAGCGAGCTGAGAACTTCATTGACCTGAACAGGGCGGCGGCCAGCGTCAAAGATGCAGAGGAGCACTTCAGGGCGCTCCAAAAGTAGGTGCCTGCCATAGCCGCCGCCTGGCGGCTTTTTTTGCCTCGTCCAAATTACATCCCGCCCCGCGCGCGCGAGCATGTCGGCATCCCACCCATCTGGATGCTGACCGATGACCAATCGCGGCGATATCGAATTTGCACTGCGCCTGAAGACTGACCTGGAACAGGGTCAGCAGCAGCTGCAGGCGCTCGCCGAGTCCGTCGAGGACGTCGGCGCTGCCGCCGCGACATCGAGCACTCAGCTCGGCCAGATCGGCGAAACCGCCGACCAGCAGACCGCCCGCATCCGCGCCATGGTCGAGGCCAGCCTGCAGCAGCAGGCAGCGACCGATGGCATGGCTGAAAGCATCCAGCGCTCTGCCAGCGCCACCCAGGAGGCCAACAGCGCCTGGCAGCAGAATGCGGCGGCCCAGACCGAGGCGATGAACGCCTACCACAACGCCGAGCGCGCGGCCCAGGAGAAGGCCCAGGCCGATATTCGCGCTGCCGAAGCCGCGGCCCAGGCCGCAGCAGCGACCGAGAAGGAAGGCCAGGAGCTGCAGCAGCTGCTGGGCAAGATCGACCCGGTGATTCGCAAGCTCGACGAGCTGGACAGCATGGAGCAGCAGCTGCGCCGTGCTCGCGCCTCCGGCCAGATCGATCTGGATACCTTCGACGAGTTCAACACCAAGCTCCAGGAGCAACGCCAGCGCCTCGGCGGCACCACGGACGCTATGCGCGTCGCCGGCATCACGGCTGGCCAGTACCAGCAGGCCATGCGTCAGCTGCCGATGCAGATCACCGATATCACCACCAGCCTGGCCAGCGGTATGCCGGTGTGGCTGGTGGCGGTGCAGCAAGGCGGCCAGATCCGCGACAGCTTCGGCGGCTGGGCCAACGCCGGCCGTGCCCTGGTCAGCACCATCAACCCGCTCACATTGGCTATCGCCAGCGTCACGGCAGCGATTGGTGCAACGGTGATCGCCGCTGTCCAGGGGGCAGCCGAGACCTACGAGTATGAAAAGGCCATTGCCCTGACGGGAAATTCGGCGGGCGTGACGTCGGACCAGTTGGCGGCAATGGCCAGGCAGATCGATGGCGTGTCTGGTACGCAGCGGCAGGCTGCGGCGGCCCTGGCCGAGGTAACGGCTGCTGGCAAGTTCACTGCTGACCAGATTCAGTTGATTGCTACCACCGCCGTGGTGATGGAGAACAGCATCGGTCGGGCTGTCAGCGCTACGGTCGACGAGTTCAAGCGCCTGGCCGAGGAGCCGGCAGAGGCTTCCGCCAAGCTGAACGAGCAGTACAACTACCTGACTTTGGCGGTGTACGAGCAGATCGCTGCGTTGGAGGCCCAGGGCGATCAGGCTGGTGCGGCTCAGGTGGCGATGGAGGCTCTAGCCGAGGCCATGCAGAGCCGGGCGGCCGATATCGCCGGTAACCTCGGCCTGGTCGAGTCAGCGTGGCAGGCGATCAAGAATGTCGCCGCTGAGGCCTGGGACGCGATGCTCGACGTAGGCCGGCAGGAAACACCGGAAGATCGGCTTGCGGCCATTCAGCGTCAGCGCCAGGTTGCGCAGTACGGTGTGCGAGGTGATCGCATTGGCGGCACCATTGATCCAGCGCTTGAGGCCCGCCTTGCGGCTGAAGAAGAAGGCATTCGTAAGCAGATCGTGCTGGACGCCGAACTGGCGCAACAGAAAGCCGAGACTGCCGCTGCTGAGCGTGAAGCCATAGCTCAATCGAAAGAGCGCACCAAGGCCGCAGACGCATTCGTCAAAGGTGCAGAGGCCCAGCTGCAGAGTCTGCAGAACCTGACCAGCGTAGAGCGTGCACAGCGGGTGATGCAGGAGCAGAACATCGAGGCCACCAGCGAGCTGGGCCGCCGCATGCTGGAAGCCGCCGCTGCCACCGATAAGCAGCGCGAGGCCAACGAGGCTGAAGCCGAAGCCAAGCGCAGGGCGACCGAGGAGCAACGCAAGGCCACTGCCGCGCAGCGCGAACAGGAGCGCGCCGCTCAAGCCGCGCTGCGCGCCACCGAGCAGAGCATCCGTCAGCAGCTGAGCTATGTGCAGGGCCTTGAGGATCAGGCTGCCAAGATCGGGCTAACTGCTGCCGAGGTACGTCAGTACGAGCTGGCCGAGAAAGGCCTGACCGGCGCCATGCTCGAGCGTGCTCGAGCAGCGCTGGCTCTGATCGATGCCAGCGAGGTGCAGCGCCAGGCCGATGCCAACGCGCGGGTCAATGCCGGTTTGGAGGCCGAGTTCCTCCGCGCCTCGGGCCGTGAAACCGATGCCGCACTGCTGGAGATCCGCACCAAATTCGCCGGCATGCGCACCGAGTTCGAGAAGGCCGGCAACGAAGCCGGCCTGGCGTGGCTGGACAAGCTGATCCCGGTGGCCGAGGCCAAGGTGCGTGTCGACGACGTGCAGCGCGAGATGGATCGCATCCTGGCCGAGCAGCAGCGCCAGGAACAGTCGGTCAACGTGCAGCAGGATGCCGGCCTGATCACCGAGCTGCAGGCACGCGAGCGCATCTTGGAGATCCACCGCCAGACTTACGCCCAGCTCGAACAGATCCGCCCGGTGCTGGCCGAGCTGGCTGCGCAACCTGGTGCAGTCGGCGAAGCGGCCTCCCAGGCCCTGTACGCACTCGACGCTCAAGCCCAGCGCCTCATGGCCACCACCACGCTCCTGCAGGAGACGCTGCGTGACGGGCTGACTACAGGCCTCACCGAAGCCCTTAACGGCCTGGCTCGCGGCACCATGACCCTGCGCGAGGCTGTCAGCGCCCTCGGCCAGAGCGTGCTCGATGCGCTCACCCGCATGGCCGCCGAGAACCTGGCCCAGTCCATCACTGGTGGCGTGATGGGGCTGTTTGGCAGTGGCGGCAACGATGCTGCCGGCATGACCGCTGGAGCTGCTGCTGTTACCTCGTCTGCCGGCGCACTCTCCGCTGCCGGCGCAACGCTGGTCACGGGGGCATCGGCCATCCAGGCCGCTGCAGCCAGCCTAGCGGCAGCCAGTAGCGGCAAGGCAGTAACGGGCGCTGCTGGTGCGGCAGGTGGTGGTGGTGGTTGGTTGTCAGCCATCACCGGCCTGTTTGGCGGTGGGGGCGCCGGGGCAGCAGCTGGCGGTGCCGGCGCCTACACCGGAGCGTTCGGTTTCGCTGAAGGTGGCAAGGTCAAGGGCCCCGGCACACCTACAAGCGACTCGATCCGTGCGTTGCTGAGTACCGAGGAGGTGGTTATTCGGGCCGCGTCTGCCATGCAGCCTGGCGCTACTGAGTTCCTACTCGACTTCAACGCCCGCGGCATGCAGGCCCTGGACGACTGGGCCACTACGCACGCATTCCGCCACAACACAGGCGGTCTGGCTGGTGTGCCGGCACCGGCCCTGCCGGCGCCAAGCTTGGGCAACGCCCGCCTGGCCGAGCCGGCGCCTACCAGCACCAACCTCAAGAACAACGTGAACCTCTACGCCGTACAGCGCCCCGAGGACGTCGCCGGCATGGCCTGGGGCAAGGCCGGCCAGGAACACTTCCTCGTCTATCTGCAACAGAACGGCGCCGAAGTGCGCCAGCTATTGGGACTCTGACATGCCTCATCAGATTGGCTTCGTCGACAACTCGGGCGGCGTGCTCGCCCACTACAAAATGCTGGAGACCATCCGCGACTTCGCATCCGCCAACGGTTGGACGGTACTGCGCTACGACACCGCCCCGGCCAACCGCGAGTTGATCCTCAAGGGCGTGGGCTACACCGGCGAAGAAGAGATCTTCGTGGGTTTCCGCACCTACCAAGACGCATCGGCGGACTACTACAACCTCCTGGCCGGCGTGTTCACCGGCTACGTCGCGGGCAACACGTTCGACACCCAACCAGGTGCCCGCCTGAGCGGTGTGCCGGCGCACAACAACCGCATCGACTACTGGCTGACCCTCAACCCGCAGCGCATCGCGCTGGCGATGAAGGTGGGCACGCCGGTCTACGAGAGCTGCTATGTCGGCAAGTGCCTGCCCTACGGCCGACCGAGCCAGTACCCGTATCCGGTTGTGTGTGGGGGGATGCTCCCAGGTGCTGCAACTGCGCGTTTTAGTGACACGGCGCATTCGGGGTATTTCAAGGGCAATAAGGCCGGGCTGGGCCTGCGCACGAACGATGCATGGGTACAGCCCTATTCACACCCATGGAGCAACACGGCGCTTACCAGTGTGGCGGGCGCAGGCGGGGGGACGCTCGCGTGGTCGGTGCGAGACACCGGGAACGTCTATCAGCTGCTCCCCATTGAGTTACACGACAACAGCTCGAACATCTGGGGCGCGCTCGATGGCATCTGCGCAATCAGCGGATTCAACAATGCAGTCGAGAATACCCTGACGGTTGATGGTGTTGATTGGGTCGTGATCCAGGATGCATGGCGCAGCAGCTTTGTCGACTACTACGCAATGAGGCTGGATACCTGATGGGCTATCACACTGGTTCTGCGGCGGACATCACCGCTGTTCGAGATGCATTGGTCACGGCATGTGTTGCGGATGGTTGGTCATGGGATGCCGGCTCTGCTGTTCTGTCGCGTGGCACTGTGTTCGTTGTACTGCAGGTATCGGGTGGCTATCTGACTCTGCTGGGGCGCACGGCGGCTGGCTCGGGTAACGCACCAACTGTGGTTCGCATCGGCCAGATCGGGGCTCGCCCGCTGACATTCCCTCTCACGTATCACGCCTTTGTATTCGATGATGAGGTCTACCTGGTCGTTCGCTACAGCATCGACTGGTTCCAATGGATGACATTTGGCAAGTCAACGCTGAGTGGCCTGCCAGGCACGGGAACATTCGTCGGTGCCACTGGTGGCGCTACGGCTGGTGCTTCTGTTGAGCTGTTCATCACGCCAACCTCGGGCGGTACGGTGGGGTTGGACAATGGCACCAGTGGTGCGCTGTTTTGGGCTACTGTTGCGATCACTCCGTCCGCTGAAAACTGCTATGTGCATCACGACCTTGACGGCCGAGGCTGGCAGCTAACGGATCCCGCTGGCAGCTACATGGTAGGCATTGCAGACAGCGTGCCGTTGATCGGTAGCCAGCCGAATGTCTGGAACAGCGAGTCTGTTCTGTTGCCAATTCGGGCCTGGGCAGTGAGGCCTGCTGCCAAGATTTCATTGATTGCCGAACTGCAGCACGCTCGCTATATGCGTATCGACAATCACGAGCCCGGTGAGGTGATTGCGCTTGGCACTGACCAGTGGATGGTTCTCCCCTGGTACCGGAAAAATTCATCTGTGCGCAATGGTGGTTCCAACGTAACCCATAGTGGAACTCTGGGTTGGGCCATTCGATACGAGGGCCCGTGATGGCTGTCATCTCGGGTCGTTCTGCGCGGCGTGCGCTTGCCGGGGTGGATAACCCACACCTGACTCCTGCGCTCGGCCAGTTTGCTTGGGTTTCGCTGCCGATCATATCGCTGGCGCAGGCTACTCCAGGCGGTGCCGTTGTGGCCTCGACACTTCCCGTTTCAGTGTCGCCACGAACTCTGTCCGGGCGTGCTCTTCGAGCCTACCTAAGCGATTACTACAACAGAATCCATATCACCCCTAGCAAACTCGACCTCGGCAACGTTGTGTCCGCCCAGTCGACGCCCGTAAGCCTGTGGAATGCCTATCTGCAGCCCCACACGCTCAACGCCATCGATGGTCTCGACGAGGGCATCGAGATCAGTGGCCAACCCGATGCTCCGCTGCTGTTCCCGGCGCTGAAAGAGCGTATCTGGCAGGTCACTGTCACCCCAGACGGCCAGCCTGTGCTGGATACCAGGCTCGCATGGCAGTTCGAGGGCGATATCACTGCCACGCTGCGCATCACTGCCAACCGCATCATCGCCTGGACATTCGTCCCGGACTGGGGTGATGGCATCGAGGAGACGCTGACCGCCTCGACCGATATCCTGCAGAGCGAATCAGCCGTCAGCCAGCGCCGCCAGCTGCGCCTGGCGCCGCGCCGTGAGTTCAGCGGCCCGATGTATGCCGAGGGCCGTGAGCGGCAGTACCTGGATCTGGCGCTGTTCGGCTGGAGCGATCGCATCTGGGCCATGCCGATCTGGCCAGATATCCAACTGCTCGACGTAGCCGTCGACGTCGGCGCCGAGTTCATCCAGTGCGCCACCGATTACCTGGATTTTCGCGCCGGCGGGTTGGCCATGCTGCGCGGCGAGGATGCCTTCACGTATGAGGCCGTTGAGATCATCGATGTGCAGAGCAACGGCCTGCAGCTCAAGCGTGGCACGCGGCAGGCCTGGCCAGTTGGCTCGCGCCTATACCCGGTGCGTACCGCACAGCTGCAGTCTGAACCTGAGTTGACCAAGCTGACCGATCGCCTGATCGAAGCCAGCGTCCAGTTCCTGGTTGTCGAGGAATGCGAATGGCCGGAATGGCTGCCGACAACCCTATATAGAGGAAGGCCGGTCTGGGATCGTCGCCCGGACGACAGCGAGAACCTGACCCACTCAGCCCAACGCCTGCGCTCCACGCTCGATAGCGGCATGGCCATCCCGCTGATCACCGATACCGCCCAGCGCGCCCTGCAGATGCTCGGCCAACGGCACCTGGATCTGGGCCGAGAAGCGCGCGCTTTGGTGCGCTCGTTCATCTATGGCATGCGCGGCCGGCAAAAGGTCGTGTGGGTGCCGAGCCACATGGATGACGTGACTCTGATGGCCACGGCATCGGCGGTGGCCACCACCCTCGACGTGGCGAACATCGGTTACACCCGATTCAGCAGCGGCAAGCCTGGGCGGCGCGATATCCGCGTCGAACTGTGGAACGGTGCGGTTCTAATGCGCCGCATCACCGGCGCGATTGAGCTGGATGGCCAGACCGAGCGCCTGGCCATCGATGCCGCCCTAGGCATTGAGATCCAGCCGGGTGACGTGGCGCGCATCAGCTGGATGAATCTCTGCCGGTTCGAGGCGGACGTGCAGCGCATCGAGCACATGACCGATAGCGAAGGCGTTGCCGCATGGGCAACTGTGTTTACAGAGGAGCGCGACGATGAGTTTTGATAGCCGCGAGGCCTCGCTGGCCAGTGGCTCGCCGATTCGCCTCTACGAGTTCCGTCGTGGCGTGATGCGCTGGCTGTACAACACCAGCGGCCGGGATATCACGTTCGGTACTCAGATCTACCGCACGGTTCGCGGTGGCATCAAGGACAACGGCATCCGCCAGAGCGGCGTTGCCAAGCAGGACAGTTTGATCATCACCGCGCCGGCCGACATCGAGGTCGCGCAGCCGTTCCGCAATAGCCAGCCTAGCGCCTCAATAGGGCTGATCGTCTACGACATGCACTACGGCGAGAGCGATCGCAAGTGGCGATACACCGGCGAGATCTCGAACGTGCGCTGGCCAGCGCTGGACACCTGCTCGATCACCTGCAGCGACATCGATGCGGAAATGGATCGGCCAGGCCTGATCGATACGTTCAGTCGTACCTGTACGACGATTCTCGGCTCGCCCTGGTGCAAGGTCGACCTCAACCCGCTGCGTGTGGACACCGTTATCCAGTCCCTCACCGGCGCCGCGATCAGTAGCGGCGCGTTGGCTGCGTATGCCGATGGCTGGTTCACCGCCGGATGGGTGGAATGGCCCATCGGCCAGGGCGAGTACGACCGGCGCACTATCGAGCGCCACACCGGCAGCGAGCTGGTGCTGATGGGCGGCACGTTCGCACTGGCTGCTGGGCAGTCGATTCGCGTGTATCCGGGCTGCGATTTCACTGCCAGCACCTGCAGCGCCAAGTTCAGCAATCTGCCGAACTTTCGTGGCCAACCGCAGATGGATGGCAAGAGCCCCTTCGACGGCGAGCAGGTGTTCTGATGTGGGTGCAGATTGCAATTCTCGTCGCGTCATTCCTGATCAATCAGGCCAACCAGCCGAAGACGCAGAAGCCCAAGCCCGCCTTCTTCCAGGACTTCGACTTTCCGCGCTGCGATGAAGGAACTGAGAAAGAGTGGATCTTCGGGCAGGTGTGGCAGACGGACTGGATGGTGCTTTCCGTGCGCAACCAGCGCAGCCGGGCCATCAAAGTGAAGGGGAGCAAGAAGTGACCGAGCCGTTGATCGTTACCATCCAGCACCTGCACACCGTGCCGACCTGGACGACGCGCGCTGGCTACTGCGCCAAGCAGTCCCGCGCGTTCTTCGCAGAGCATGGTCTGGATTGGCTGGAGTTCGTCCGCGAGGGTATCGACGCCGAGCGGCTGCTCGCCACGGGCAACGCGCTGGCCGAGCACCTGGTGGCCCATGCACGAGCAGTTGAGGAGGCCCGAGATGGGAACCAGTTCTAAAGCGCAGACGGTTGGTTTCCGTTATTCGTTCGACATCCACGGTGCGCTGGCCAAGTCGATTGATGGCCTGCTGCAGATCCGCGCCAGCGGCAAGGTGGCATGGTCTGGCAATGCCACCAGCAGCCAAACCATCAGCATCAATGCGCCTAACCTGTTTGGTGGCGACAAGGGCGAAGGCGGGATCCAGGGTCAGTTCGATCTGATGATGGGCGACGAGGCCCAGCCATTGAACACGCGCCTCGCCGCGGCGTTGGGCGGTGGCCTGGTGCCGAACTTCCGGGGCTTTGCCGGCTTCTTCTATTCCGGCCTGGTGACCTCGATTAACCCCTACCCGAAGAAATGGGAGACGCTCAGCTATCGCCGTATGGCCGGCTGGGATGGTGCGGTCTGGTACCCGGAGACCTGCGCGATCGACCTCGCCGGCGGCCAGGTGCGGGCGATGAACCCGGCTCACATCCTCTATGAGACCTACACCAACCGCGAGAACGGCCGTGGCCTCGATCGCTCGATGCTCGATGACGCCGCCTGGCGCGCAGCGGCACTGACACTATTCAACGAAGGCTTCGGCCTGTGCATCGGCTGGAAGCGCAGTCAGGGCACGTTGGCCGATTTCCGTGACCAGATCTGTGAGCACATTGGCGCCTATTGCGGCCCCGATCGGAATACCGGGCTTATCACGCTCAAGCTGATCCGCGACGATTACGACGTCGAGGATCTTCCACTGTTCGATGAGGACAGCGGCCTGCTCAGCATCGAGGATGACGAAACCGGCAGCGCGGTGCAGGCGCCGAGCCAGCTCTATGTGGAGTTCGTCGACGCCATTACCGGCAAGAAGCGCCGGGCCCGTGCAGTGAACCCAGCAATCGCGCAGGTCCAGGGAGGGCCGTCGTCCGAGACCAAAAGCTACCCGGCTATCCCGACCGGCGATCTGGCCGCGCGTGTAGCTCAGCGCGACATGCGGGTTAAGGCCAGCAACCTGCGCAAGTACAAGGTGAAGCTGGATAGGCGGGCCGCGAACATCGGCCCGGCGGATCCGTTCCGCATTCGCTCGCTCAAGCGCGGTATTGCGGAAGTGGTGGTGCGCGCCGGGCGCATCGAGGACGGCACCCTGGTCAATGGCACCATCACCATCACCTGCCTGCAGGACGTGTTCGGGCTACCGTCATCGTCGTTTGTCGTGGTACCGCCGAGCGGCTACGTGCCTCCTGATCGCACGCCATACGCCCCGACCCTGCGGCGGCTGATGGAGGTGCCATATCGCGAGCTGGCTGGCTTGATCGACCAAGCCAACCTGTCGCTGCTCGACGTTACCGCTGCCTGGGCGGTATCTCTTGCCGCGCGGCCCAGCGGCCTCTCACTCAGCTACAGCTTGCTGACTCGTCCTGGTACCAGCGGCTCGTTCACCGATCGGGGCACGGCGGACTGGTGCCCGACCGCGCTGCTTGTATCCGCCCTGCCGGCGTCGGCCGGGCCGAACGTCGTGACGGTGACCGCCGCCCTCGATCTCGACCAGGTCGCCATTGGCCAGGCAGCGCTGCTCGATGACGAGATCTTGCGCGTGGATGCCATCAACCTCACCACGGGCCAGGTCACCCTGGCCCGTGGCTGCGCCGATACCGTGCCAGCACCCCACGCCGCTGGCGCGCGGATCTGGTTCTACGATGGGTTCGAAGGCGCAGACGAAACGGAGTACACCAGCGGCGTTACCATCCAGGCAAAGCTGTTGACGAATACGAGCGAGGGACAGTTGGCCGAGGGGTTGGCGGTGGCTGATTCGTTGGCGTTGGTTGGGCGGCAGGGCCGGCCATATCCACCAGGTCGTTTTCAGGTCGGTGGAAGTTACTATCCAAGCGCAATCGTGGGCGATGTCGCTGTCAGTTTCGTCAATCGCAATCGGCTGTCGCAGGCCGATCAACTGATCGATAGTGCATTTGGCGATGTGACGCCAGAGGCAGGAATGTCATATGAAGCGTTGCTCAAACGTGCTGACAACGATCTGCTGCTTGCGCGTGAGACGGGGCTTTCTCCATTAACGCTATCAACCCCATATGAGGGGCAGGTCAAGCTGGAGCTGTGGGCTTTGCGTTCAGGATTGCGCAGTTTTCAGGCGCACCGTCACACCTTTAATCATCTTCTGTCACCAGGCGAGCTGCCTGTAGATCCGAATACAGGTGTCGTCTGGCAGGCCAGTACGACACCAGGTTCTAACCAATGGGTCGATGTCGCCTGGTCGCCTGGTTTGTCGCAGTGGTGTGCTGTTGCCGCCTCTGGCACCGGGAACCGTGTCATGACCAGCCCGGATGGCATCAACTGGACGCTGCGCACATCTGCTGCTGATCTGAGCTGGCAATCGATTGCCTGGTCGCCTGGTTTGTCGCAGTGGTGTGCTGTTGCCGCCTCTGGCACCGGGAACCGTGTCATGACCAGCCCGGATGGCATCAACTGGACTCTGAGGGCGGCTGCTGCAGCTCAGTCCTGGAGACGTGTTATCTGGGTGCCTGAACTCAGTATCTGGGTCGCAGTATCGGATGACGGCGCCACTGGGCGCGTCATGACCAGCCCGGATGGCATCAACTGGACGCTGCGCACATGCCCGTTGCAGGTGTGGGTATCTATCGCCTGGTCGCCAGCGCTTGGCCTCATGGTTGCAGTTTCAAGCGCCGGTATGATGACCAGCCCGGACGGCATCAACTGGACAAGCGTCGATTCTCCGGGCACCGCTAGCTGGTTCTCTATTGCATGGTCGCCGCTGCAGGCTAGGTTCTGCGCAGTTGCATTTGATGGCGCCAAGCGTGTCATGACCAGTGAAGATGGGCATACGTGGGTGCTACGTGATGCTGCGGCGGCTAACTGGTGGCGCAGCGTTGTCTGGGCTGACACTGTCAATCTGTTCGTTGCTGTCGCTATCACTGGAACGCTCAGTGACCGAGTCATGACCAGCCCTGACGGTATCAACTGGACGGCGCGAACTGTTCCTGCGCTGAACTCATGGACAAGCGTTGCTTGGTCGTCATTCAGGAGGCAGTTCGTAGCAATCTCATACGATGGGACTAACCGGGTGATGCGCTCGCCATGATTTGGTAATTCTGTTGCCCTATGCGCAAAATCGCCATGTCGTTATTTATCGCGCACATGGCGCCAATTTTTCGCGCGGCGCTACAGCGTTAAAAACAAGCTCAAAATGCTCATTTACAGCTCGTAAACTCCGCTTTTTCGCTTGTTTTTGCCTTGTGCTGGCTGCCTCGCCTACGTTTTTTTAGAGGTGCCTCATCTAGCCAGGCGCCCGCTGTTCCGCTGCGGGCGCTGTGCTATCGTAGCCCATCTTTTTACACGGGGCCGGCCTGGGGAGGCGTTGGTCACGTGGCGCACATCCACCGGTATATAAAAGGCAGGCCTATGCAGCGGCTGTATCGCAAACGCATCATCGTCGGCGTGGGAGGCGGTATTGCTGCCTACAAGAGCGCCGAACTGGTTCGCCGGCTGAAGGATCAGGGCGCCGAAGTCCGTGTGGTGATGACTCAGGGCGGGCGCGAGTTCATCACCCCGCTGACCCTGCAGGCCCTGTCCGGCCATCCTGTGCACCTCGACCTGCTCGACCCCGCGGCCGAGGCCGCGATGGGCCATATCGAACTGGCGCGCTGGGCCGACCTGATTCTCATCGCCCCGGCCACTGCCGACCTGATCGCACGCCTGGCCCAGGGCGTGGCCAATGACCTGCTGACCACCCTGGTACTGGCCACCGATGCACCCATCGCCCTGGCCCCGGCGATGAACCAGGCCATGTGGCGCGACGCCGCCACCCAGGCCAATCTGGAGCTGCTGCAAGGCCGCGGCATGCGCCTGTTCGGCCCGGCCTCCGGCAGCCAGGCCTGCGGCGACGTCGGTCTTGGCCGCATGCTCGAGCCCAACGATCTCGCCCTGCTCGCCGCCGACTGCTTCCAGCGCCAGGCGCTGGACGGTCTGCACATCCTGATCACCGCCGGCCCGACCCAGGAAAACATCGACCCGGTGCGCTACATCACCAATCACAGCTCCGGCAAGATGGGCTTCGCCCTGGCCGAAGCCGCTGCCGAGGCAGGCGCCAAGGTCACCCTGGTCAGCGGCCCGGTGCACCTGCCGACACCGGACCGGGTCAGCCGCATCGACGTGGTCAGCGCCCGCGACATGCTGGCCGCCTGCGAAACCGCCATGCCCTGCGACGTGTTGATCGCCGCTGCAGCAGTGGCCGACTACCGCCCGGAAGTGGTCGCCCAGCACAAATTGAAGAAAGACCCCAGCAGCGGCGAAGGAATGCTCCTGCAAATGGTGCGCAACCCGGATATCCTCGCCACCATCGCCGGCCGCGACGACCGCCCCTTCAGCGTGGGCTTCGCCGCCGAGACCGAGAACCTGCTCGAATACGCCTCGCGCAAGCTGCGCGACAAGAATCTCGACCTGATCGTCGCCAACGATGTAGCCAACCCCAGCATCGGCTTCAATAGTGAAGAGAACGCTATCACCGTGATCGACCGCGAACTGCAGCAGATCAGCTTCGCCCAGACCAGCAAGGGCAAGATCGCCCGCCAGTTGATCACCCTTATCGCCGAACGACTGAACAAGAACTGACCATGCACGCTCTGCAAGCCAAGATCCTCGATCCTCGCCTCGGCCAGGAATTCCCGCTGCCGCAATACGCCACCCCCGGTTCGGCCGGCCTCGACCTGCGCGCCATGCTCAAGGAGGACGTCGTCCTCGAACCGGGTCAGACCGTACTGATCCCCACTGGCCTGTCGATCTACATCGGCGACCCCGGCCTGGCCGCGATGATCCTGCCGCGCTCGGGCCTGGGCCACAAACACGGCATCGTGCTCGGCAACCTGGTCGGCCTGATCGACTCGGACTACCAGGGCGAGCTGATGGTGTCGTGCTGGAACCGTGGCCAGACGCCCTTCACCATCGCCATCGGCGAGCGCATCGCGCAGCTGGTGCTGGTACCGGTGGTGCAGGCGCATTTCGAGCTGGTCGAGCAGTTCGACGAAACCCAACGCGGCGCGGGCGGCTTCGGCCATTCCGGCAGCCACTGATCATCCCATCACAGGACGACCCGCCGAGGAGCACCGACGTGAAACTCTTCAAGCGCAGCGCCAAGGAAGCCGACACTGCCGCCAGCCTGGTGCCGAGCGAGCCCAGGAGCAAGGCAGCCAAACCCTCGCTGGGCCAGCTCCTGCCGGGCCTGCTGGCAGCCCTGATCGGTACGGGTGCGGCCGGGGCTCTGCTGTGGTTCGCCGACAGCAGCAGCAACCAGGCGCGCCAGGCCGAACTGGCGCAAGCCCTCGGCAGCAACCAGGCCGCTGCCGTGCAGCAGGCGCTCAAGCAGATGCAGGCCGACAGCCTGGCCGCGGCTCGCAACCCGGAGCTGCTGCAGGCGCTGCAGAGCGGCGACAGCCTGCAGATCGGCGAAGCCGAACGCCGCCTGGGCTATTGGGATGGCGTGATCGATGCCCATCTCAATCGCCGCGGCGAAGCCGTGCAGAACACCAGCCGCGCCGCGCCGATGAATTTCGCCGGCCTGGACATGCTGCGCCGTGCCGAAAGCGGCCAGCAACCGGCCGTCGAAGCCTACCGGGTCGGCCAGCGCTGGCTGGCCTATAGCGCCGTGGCCCTGCGCGTCAGCGAAAGCCAGCCGGCCCAGGGCACGCTGCTGCTGGCCTTCGACCTACAACGCCTGCTCGCCGCGCTGCCGACACTGCCGGCCGAATACGGCCAGGTACAACTGGTCCAGCAGTTCGCCAACACCCCGGAACAGGTGCTGCTGCAGCGCGGTCAGCCTGGCGAAGGCGCCGCGCAGACCTTCGCCACTGGCAACCCCTACTGGAAAATCAGCTTCATCCCCGGCCCCGGCCTGGCCCAGGGCAGCCTTCCGCCGACGATGCTCGGCCTGGCGCTTCTGCTGGCCCTGGGCGGCGCCCTGATTGGCCTGATCCTGGTCCAGGGTGCCCTGCAGCGGCGCATCAATGGTGATGTCCAGCAGCTCGGACAAATGCTGAAAGAACTCTCTGCCGGCAAGAACGTCAAAGCCTTCAGCCTCAGCGTACCGGCACTCGATACGCTGGCGCAGAGTCTGGCGCGCCTGCCGCGCCGCAGCAGCCCCGAAGGCAGCAGTACCGCCACTAAAGGAACAGCAGCGGCCCCTGCCACTCCGCCGGTCAGCAAACCTGCCGAGCTGGTCGATCCGCTGTTTCAGGACACCGATATCCTCGATATCGACATTCTCGATGAAGACCAGGATCTCCTGGGACTGGAGCAGAGCCCCGCAATGAGCACTAGCCAAAGCGCCCCGAAACTTCCCGCCGACATCTTCCGCGCCTACGACATTCGTGGCGTGGTGGGTGACTCCCTGACCGCCGAATACGCCTACTGGATCGGCCGCGCCATTGGTTCGCAGAGCCTGGCGCAGGGCGAACCCAAGGTGATCGTCGGCCGAGATGGCCGCCTGTCCGGCCCCGAACTGCTGCAGCAACTGGTGCAGGGCCTGCTGGACTGCGGCTGCGAAGTCACCGACATCGGCATGGTGCCGACCCCGGTGGTCTACTTCGCCGCCAACGTACTGGAAGGTCGTTCGGCCGTGATGCTGACCGGCAGCCACAACCCGCCGGACTACAACGGCTTCAAGATCATCATCGCCGGCGACACCCTGGCCAACGAGCAGATCCAGGCGCTGAAAACCCGCCTGGACAACAACGATCTGGCCACGGGCGTCGGCAGCGTGCAGCAGGTCGACGTCCTGCCGCGCTACTTCAAGACCATCCGCGACGACATCGCCCTGGCCAAGCCGCTCAAGGTGGTGGTCGACTGCGGCAACGGCGCCGCCGGCGTGATCGCCCCGCAGCTGATCGAAGCGCTGGGCTGCAGCGTCATCCCGCTGTTCTGCGAAGTGGACGGCAACTTCCCCAACCACCACCCGGACCCGGGCAAACCGGAGAACCTGGTCGACCTGATCGCCCGCGTCAAAGCCGAGAACGCCGACCTGGGCCTAGCCTTCGACGGCGACGGCGACCGCGTCGGCGTGGTGACCAACACCGGCAGCATCGTCTACCCGGACCGCCTGCTGATGCTGTTCGCCAAGGACGTGGTCTCGCGCAACCCGGGTGCCGACATCATCTTCGACGTCAAGTGCACCCGTCGCCTGACCCCGCTGATCAGCGGCTATGGCGGCCGGCCGGTGATGTGGAAGACCGGCCATTCGCTGATCAAGAAGAAGATGAAGGAAACCGGCGCGCTGCTGGCCGGCGAGATGAGTGGTCACATCTTCTTCAAGGAGCGCTGGTACGGTTTCGACGACGGCATCTACAGCGCGGCGCGCCTGCTGGAGATCCTCAGCCTCGACAAGCGCAACGCCGAACAGGTGTTCAGCGCCTTCCCCAGCGACATTTCCACGCCGGAAATCAACATCAAGGTCACCGAGCAGACCAAGTTCGGCATGATCGAACGCCTGCAGCGTGAAGGTCAGTGGGGCGAGGCGAACATCACCAGCATCGACGGTGTACGTGTCGACTATCCCAAGGGCTGGGGCCTGATCCGTGCCTCCAACACCACGCCGGTGCTGGTGCTGCGCTTCGAGGCCGATACCCAGGAAGAGCTCGAGCGCATCCAGGACGTGTTCCGCGCCCAACTGCTCAAGGTCGCCCCCGACCTGCAACTACCCTTTTGACCGATCTGCCCCAGGAGCCCCTGCATGACCCTCGAGCGTGACGCTGCCGCCCAGGTTGCCAAGGTACTGTCCGAAGCCCTGCCCTACATTCGCCGCTTCGTCGGCAAGACCCTGGTGATCAAGTACGGCGGCAACGCCATGGAAAGCGAGGAACTCAAGCAGGGCTTCGCCCGCGATATCGTGCTGATGAAGGCGGTGGGCATCAACCCGGTGGTGGTACACGGCGGCGGCCCGCAGATCGGTGATCTACTCAAACGCCTGAACATCGAGAGCCACTTCATCGACGGCATGCGCGTCACCGACACCGCCACCATGGACGTGGTGGAGATGGTGCTCGGCGGCCAGGTCAACAAGAGCATCGTCAACCTGATCAACCAGCACGGTGGCAGCGCCATCGGCCTGACCGGTAAGGACGCCGGCCTGATCCGCGCGAAGAAGCTCAAGGTCACCCGCCAGACACCGGAGATGACCCAGCCGGAAATCATCGATATCGGTCATGTCGGCGAAGTCACCGGGGTCAACACCGAGCTGCTCAACATGCTGGTCAAGGGCGATTTCATCCCGGTCATCGCGCCCATCGGCGTCGGCCCGGATGGCGAGTCGTACAACATCAACGCCGACCTGGTGGCCGGCAAGGTGGCCGAAGCGCTGAAGGCCGAAAAGCTGATGCTGCTGACCAACATCGCCGGCCTGCTGGACAAGCAGGGTGAAGTGCTCACCGGCCTGACCACCGAGCAGGTCGACGGCCTGATCGCCGACGGCACCATCTACGGCGGCATGCTGCCGAAGATCAAGTGCGCCCTGGAAGCCGTGCAGGGCGGCGTGCACAGCGCACACATCGTCGACGGTCGCGTGCCCAACGCGGTGCTGCTGGAAATCTTTACCGACAGCGGCGTCGGCACCCTGATCACCAACCGCAAGCGCCATTAACAGCGGCCGCCACGCGGCCTTCTGATGACCCTCTCCCCCCCGGGAGAGGGTATTGCAAGCGCACCGTCAAACCGGTGCGCACGGCGCACCCTACGAGATGACGCCGACCATCGACCGGCCTTATCGCAGCCCATCGGCACGGCGACTCGCGCTTGCCGCAATCCTCCTCAGGATGCACGCTCGCCAGGCAACCTTGATCGAGGAGCGCCCATGAGCAGCCTGCCCGAACCCGGCCAGTTCACCTTCTTCCACACCCTGCGGGTGCGCTGGGCCGAAGTCGATCCGCAAAGCATCGTCTTCAACGGCCATTACCTGACCTACGCGGACGTCGCCATCACCGAATATTTCCGCGCCCTCGGCGTCGCCTATCCGGCCGACCTGGCACAGGATGGCGGCGATTTATTCGCCATCCGCACCCTGCTCGAATACCGCGCCCCGGCGCGCTTCGACGATGAGCTACAGATCGGCATTCGCAGTGCGCGCCTGGGCCGCTCCAGCCTGACCTTCGCCCTCGGCATCTGGCGTGACGGCGAGCTATTGACCAGCGGCGAGATCGTCTATGTTCATGCAGACGGCGCGACACGCAGCAGCGCCCCGCTGCCGCAGTGGCTCAGGGAAAAGATCGAGAGTTTCGAGAAGACTCGGCCGCAAGGCTGAATGGCTGGGGCCCTAAGGCTTCTTCTGCGGCTCGCCGAACAGCTCGGCCAGCCGCGCGCGATCGGCGGCAAAACCGGCTTCGGCCTGGGTGCGCGCTTCCTTGTAGCGGGCGATGTCGCGCTGCAGACGCTTCTGTTCTTCCTTGAGATTGTTGATCTGCGCCAGCAGATGCTCCGGCACCTGGCGTCCGGCACGCTCGTGGTCGGCGGCCTGGCTCTGCAGGTTGGCCTGCTGGGTGCGCACCGACTGCAGGTTGCCACGGGCCACCCCGGTCACCGCATCCAGCTCGGCCAGCTTGCGCTCGCGGGCGCGATCGACATCGTCGAGATTGGTGTACAGCCGCAGCAGCTGGGCATCGCTGCTGGCCCGCGCCTTGTCCGCCTGCATGCGGGCGAACTCTTCCGGCGTCGGCGCCGGCGGGATCACGCGCAGCACGCGGCCCTGATCGTTGAGCACCTCGTAACCCTTGCCGATGAACTCCGGCGGCACGCCCTGGCGGCTGAGCACCGTCACGCCCTTGTCGTCGACGTAGCGATACAGCTCAGCAGCCACCCCGGACAACGGCAGCAGCAGGCTACAGAGCAGCGTACAGCGGGTCAGGAGCGGTGCAGGCATAGGACGACCTTGTGCTAGGGCTAGATTCCGTACTCGGCGCGATAGGCTTCGACGGCCGGCAGATATTGCTTCAGTTCAGCATCCCCCGCCAGATATTCCAGTACCTGTTGCAGTGACACGATGCTCACTACCGGCATGCCGAAGTCGCGCTCGACTTCCTGGATGGCGGAAAGCTCGCCCTGACCGCGCTCCTGACGGTTCAGCGCGATCAGGGTGCCGGCGGCCTGCGCGCCCTGCCCCTGGATGATCTGCATCACTTCGCGAATGGCGGTACCGGCGGTGATCACGTCGTCGACGATCAACACCCGGCCCTTGAGCGGCGCACCGACCAGGGTGCCGCCTTCGCCATGGTCCTTGGCTTCCTTGCGATTGAAGCACCAGGGCAGATCGCGCTGATGGTGCTCGGCCAGCGCCACGGCAGTGGTTGCCGCCAGCGGAATACCCTTGTACGCGGGGCCGAACAGCACATCGAAGTCGATGCCGCTGTCGACGATGGCGGCGGCGTAGAAACGCCCCAGCTGGGCCAACGCCAGGCCGCTGTCGAACAGACCGGCATTGAAGAAATAGGGGCTGGTGCGCCCGGACTTGAGGGTGAACTGACCGAAACGCAGAACCCCGCGTTCGATGGCGAAGCGAATGAAATCGCGCTGATACGCTTGCATGAAAAAGTCCCGGACGGCACGGATTTAGCTAATTGAGGTGAGCTCGGGTATCATACACGCACGTGTTTTTGGGGGCCATTTATGCGGATCATCAGTGTGAACGTGAATGGTATTCAGGCTGCGGCCGAGCGAGGATTGCTCAGCTGGCTGCAAGCCCAGAATGCCGACGTGATCTGCCTGCAAGACACCCGTGCCTCCGCCTTTGAAATGGACGACCAAGCCTTCCAACTGGATGGTTATTTCCTCTATGCATGCGACGGTGAAGTGCCCAGCCAAGGTGGCGTGGCGCTGTATTCGCGTTTGCAACCCAAGGCGGTGATCAGCGGCCTCGGCTTCGAGATGGCCGATCGCTACGGGCGCTACCTGCAGGCAGATTTCGACAAGGTAAGTATCGCCACCCTGCTCCTGCCCACCGGGCGGGACGGCGACGAGAGCTTGAATCAGAAATTCAAGTTCATGGACGACTTCACCCATTATCTGGACAAGCAACGGCGCAAGCGCCGCGAGTACATCTACTGCGGTTCGCTGCACGTGGCGCACCAGAAGCTGGACGTGAAGAACTGGCGCGACTGCCAGCAATCACCGGGCTTCCTTGCGCCCGAACGCGCCTGGATGGATGAAGTGGTCGGCAACATGGGCTATGTCGACGCGCTGCGCGAAGTCAGCCGCGAAGGTGACCAGTTCAGCTGGTGGCCGGACAACGAGCAGGCCGAGATGCTCAACCTGGGCTATCGCTTCGACTACCAGTTGCTCACGCCGGGCATGCGCCGCAGCGTGCGCAGCGCACGCCTGCCACGCCAGCCGCGCTTCTCCCAGCACGCGCCGCTGATCGTCGACTACGACTGGATTCTCAGCGTCTGATCGACAGGTACGAAAAAGCCGGCATACGCCGGCTTTTTCATGCCAGTCGCCGACTACTTCACCAGACGCCAGGAGAAGGGATAGCGATAAGCCTGGCCTTCGTTGGCCTTGATCCCGGCGATGATGGTCAGCACCAGCGCAGCAATGCCCAGCAGCATCAGCAGCGGGAAGCCGATCACCACCACCATCAGGATGAAGCAGACGATCGCCGCCAGCGCCACGCTGATCTGGAAGTTCAGCGCCTCCTTGCCCTGCGCATCGACGAAAGGGTCGAGGTCCTTCTTGATCTGCCAGACGATCAGCGGCCCGAGCAGATTGCCGAAGGGGAACACCAGGCCGAGAAACGCGGCGAAGTGGCAGAACATGGCCCACTGACGGGCTTCCTGACTGGGTGTCGGAAGCGGGCTTTGCATATCGTCGTTCATCCTGATGCTCCTTGCTGGTTGCGGGGTTTCAGTCGACCAGAGCGGCTTTCTGCAGTTCAAAGATCTCGTTCATGCCCTTCTGCGCCAGCGCCAGCATGGCATTGAACTCCTCCGGCTGGAACGGCGCGCCTTCGGCGGTGCCCTGCACCTCGATGAAACCGCCAGCATTGGTCATCACCACGTTGAGGTCGGTCTCGGCGGCGGAATCTTCCAGGTAGTCGAGATCCAGCACCGGCTCGCCCTGGTAGATGCCCACCGACACCGCGGCGATCATCTGCTTGAGCGGCTCGCCCTTGAGCGCGCCGCGCTTCTTCAGCACCTTCAGCGCGTCGATCAGTGCCACCATGGCGCCGGTGATGGAGGCGGTACGGGTGCCGCCGTCGGCCTGGATCACGTCGCAGTCGACGTACAGGGTGTTCTCGCCCAGCTTGCTCATGTCCAGCGCAGCGCGCAGCGACCGGCCGATCAGGCGCTGGATTTCCAGAGTACGGCCGCCCTGCTTGCCGCGGCTGGCCTCGCGCTGGTTACGCTCGCCGGTGGCGCGCGGCAGCATGCCGTATTCGGCGGTCAGCCAGCCCTGGCCCTGACCCTTGAGGAAACGCGGCACGCCGGATTCGACGCTGACGGTGCAGATCACCTTGGTATCGCCGAACTCGACCAGTACCGAACCCTCGGCATGCTTGGTGTAGTTGCGGGTGATGCGAATCGAGCGCAACTGATCGGCGGCGCGGCCACTGGGACGTTTCATCGAGCGATACCTACTTCATTAAGTGAAAACAGCACGCATTATAGGGGGCGGTCGGCCCCGGCGACATGACGAATTGGCGCCAGACCGGCAAGGCTTGATCGCCCGCACATGAAATGGGCGGGCGCCGTGGGCTACAATCCTGCGCTTTTCGAGCTGACTTTCGCGAGGTATCCCATGGTTCACAGCATGACGGCCTTTGCCCGCAGCGAGCAGGCAACCGCCCACGGCACCCTGAGCTGGGAACTGCGCTCGGTCAACCACCGCTACCTGGAGCCGCACCTGCGCCTGCCCGAGGCCTTCCGCGACCTCGAAGGCGCAGTGCGCGAGGCGCTACGCCAGGGTCTTTCGCGCGGCAAGGTGGAATGCACCCTGCGCTTCGCCGAAGAAAGTGCCGGCAAGCCGCTGCAGGTCGACGCCGACCGCGCCCGTCAACTGATCGCCGCTGCCGAACAGATCGCCGCGCTGATCCAGCGACCGGCGCCGCTCAACCCGCTGGAAGTGCTGGCCTGGCCCGGCGTGCTGGTGGCCGACTCGGCCGACCCGCAAGCGCTCAATGCCGCTGCGCTGAAGCTGTTCGACCAGGCACTGGGCGAGCTCAAGGCCGGCCGCGCCCGCGAAGGCGCCGAGCTGGCCAAGCTGCTCAACGAGCGCCTCGACAGCATCCTCGAGGAGGTGGCGGCCCTGCGCGAACTGGTGCCGCAGATGCTCGCCGGCCAGCGCCAGAAGATCGAAACCCGCTTCGCCGAGATGCAGGCCGAACTCGACCCGCAACGCCTGGAGCAGGAGCTGGTACTGCTGGCGCAGAAGAGCGACGTGGCCGAAGAGCTGGATCGCCTGAGCACTCACGTCAGCGAAGTGCGCCGCGTGCTCAAGGCCGGCGGCGCTGCCGGGCGGCGCCTGGACTTCCTGATGCAGGAACTCAACCGCGAAGCCAATACCCTCGGTTCCAAGGCGTTCGACCCGCGCAGCACGCAGGCTGCGGTCAATCTGAAGGTACTTATCGAACAGATGCGCGAGCAGGTGCAGAACATCGAGTAATACGAGCCAGACGCCTGCTATCTTTCGTCCAACGTTTTCCCGGGATCTTTTTCATGGCCATCACTACCGGCACCCTCTACATCGTTTCCGCACCCTCCGGCGCCGGCAAGACCAGCCTGGTCAAGGCCCTGATCGAGAGCGAGGCGCAGGTTCGCGTCTCGGTTTCGCACACCACCCGCGCCATGCGCCCGGGCGAGGTGGACGGGGTCAACTACCACTTCGTCGATCATGCGCAGTTCAACGCCATGATCGAGCGCGGCGAGTTTCTCGAACACGCCCAGGTGTTCGACAACTTCTACGGCACCTCGCAGAAGTGGGTCGAGCAGACCCTGGCCGAAGGCTTCGATCTGATCCTGGAGATCGACTGGCAGGGCGCGCAGCAGGTGCGCAAGCTGATGCCGCAGGCCAAGTCCATCTTCATCCTGCCGCCGACCCAGGAGGCCCTGCGCCATCGCCTGACCAACCGCGGCCAGGACAGCGGCGAGATCATCGAACGCCGTATGCGCGAGGCGGTCAGCGAAATGAGCCACTACGTCGAGTACGACTACCTGGTGATCAACGATGACTTCAATCACGCCCTGAGCGACCTGAAAGCCATCTTTCGCAGCAACCAGTTGGCCCAGGCTCAGCAACAACAGCGCCATGCCGGCCTGCTCAGTGAACTGCTGGCGTAAAACAGCGCTTCCATTGTCGCTGGTGATTTTTTAGACTATTTAGTCCGCTCGCCCGCTCGGGCCAAGCTTATCCGCACAAGTTACGAGGAACACCATGGCTCGCGTTACCGTCGAAGATTGCCTGGACAACGTTGATAACCGCTTCGAACTGGTCATGCTCGCGA
>Ga0114984_1000036_pt1 | contig 52318 bp, 55 predicted proteins | sample Shrwel1BS1Day1_FD_96987 | JGI IMG/M metagenome (GOLD analysis project Ga0114984, IMG submission 96987) | Subsurface microbial communities from deep shales in Ohio, USA - Utica-3 well 1 S-1-Day1 | ecosystem: Environmental > Aquatic > Deep subsurface > Shale gas/oil reservoir > Produced water/Flow...
TAACATCGCTTTCGCAGATGTCAAACCTTGCCTTTAGTTCGAATTAGCAAGACGACGCTCTTCTAGAGTTTGGCTTTGCAATTCACGCAGCACCTCCTGACGGGATTTTCCAGAGCGTGAGTTACCCCAATCACCGTGTGTGGTCCCATCACCGCTGGCTTCAGAACCAATGATGTTTGCGCTGTAGCCGCGAAATCCCTTGCTTGCGTGTGACGCAGATTTCGCTGGATCTTTGTATCCCAGATGGGGTTCATACACCGCATCGCCCTGACCGGGGTGGAAGGCAGCATCGGCAAGTGCCACTGCAGGTGCAGCAATGGCGAAGGTGGTAATCAGAACAGCGGCAATTTTAATATTTTTCATGATGATCTCCTGATTGACTCGAATTGGAGGGTTGTTTACTAAACCCATGCCTTCAGTCTAGTCAGGGGCACCTGTCAGCTACCTTCCCGGTACATTACAAATATGTAATCTTCACCAAATTCGGGGTGGTTATACTGTGCTTCGGTGCACCAAATGAAGACAATTCAATGAAACTGCTTTTGATCGAAGACGACCTGCGGCTGGCCGATTACCTGAAGAAAGGATTGACCGAAGAAGGTTTTGTGGTCGATTTGGCGCGCAATGGGATTGATGGTTTGCATTTGGCCACGCAGGGGCTATACGAAGTGATTGTTCTTGATGGCATGTTGCCTGACATTGATGGTTTGGCCGTGTTGAGCGCCCTGCGCCAATCAAAAAGTATTCCGGTACTGATGCTTACAGCGCGCGCCATGGTTGAGGACAGGGTAAGCGGTCTGAAGGCCGGTGCAGATGACTACCTGGTGAAACCCTTTGCGTTTGCCGAACTGGTGGCCAGGCTTCACGCCCTGGGGCGCCGAACTTCAACAGTTGCAGCAGAGAGCCAAACCACCGTATTGACCTTGCTGGACCTGGAGTTGGATGCGGTGCGCCGCACGGCCAAACGCGGCGGCAAGGATTTGCGGCTAACGGCCAAAGAATTTTCATTGCTGTGGCTGCTGCTTCGCCGCAAGGGAGAAGTGATTAGCCGCACCGAAATTGCAGAACTGATTTGGGACATGCATTTTGACAGCGAAACCAATGTGATTGATGTGGCCATTCGCAGGTTGAGGATCAAGCTGGACGACCCTTACGAAATTCCGCTGCTTCATACCATTCGGGGCATGGGGTATGTTCTTGAGATTCGGGCGCAGGGCAAGGAGTGACCGTGAAATCAATTTCCAGAGCCACCATCGGTTTGACCAGCTCCGTCAGTGTACTGGGCGTGGTTTTACTCGCAGTGCTTGTGTATTGCTGCATCCACTTTTGGCAGGCCAAGCAACAGGAAGAAACCGCCAACCGCGCGCTTCATGCAGTTGAACACCTTTTACTAAAACCTGCTTCCGAATATTCACCCGAAGACGTGAAACATGGCCTGGAAGAAGTGTTGGGGGGGCAAGGTCGAACCCAAGCCCGCGTTGTTGACAGCCAGGGCAATCGCATATTCGGGCCAGAGGTGTTCTTCAATGGAGAGGGATCTATTCGGGAATTCTCTCAAGTGTTTGAAACAGAACTTCCCCAACTGCAAGCCAAACGGGTTGAACTGGCAGTGAGCACCGTAGATGACGAACGTTTTCTGAACTTCATTTCAGGAATTTTTGCATCGTCCATCGTGTTGTGGATCCTGGTGTCGGTGTTGATCAGTATGCGACTGATTCGCCTGGTTTTGCGCCCCATCAATCGACTGACAGAACGCATTCACAATTTGGGGCCACGCTCGCTTGATGTTGTGCTGGACGACCACAAGGCCCCGCTTGAATTGCGACCCTTCATCGACGGATTCAACCGCTTACTGGGGCAACTGCGCGAGAACCGGGAGCAATTGAAACTGTTCAACAGCAATGTTGCACATGAATTGAATACACCACTGTCAAGCTTGACCATTAGCCATGAGCTGCTTCAACGCCGCAAACTGATTGAAGGTGAGGACCTTCAAAAAATTGTCGGTGATCACCTCGACGAACTCGACCGCATGGCACGAATTATTCGCAGCATGCTGTTTCTGGCCAATGCAAACCAGGGCAGAGAACTGCAACTTCAACCTGTGCCAAGTCTTCGTCAGTTGGTGGTATCAGTCGCGGAATACCTTGAACAGTTGGCCGAAGACAGAGATCTTCGCATCACAGTTAAAAGCGATGCCACGGTGGAGGCTGAAACCGAATTGATTAAACGAGCAGTGAGCAATTTGCTGTCCAATGCAATTCGGTATGCGCAGGCCAACACAGAAATTACCGTGCAAATTACCCGAGAAGCAGAGAGGGTGTGGATCAAGGTTTCGAATGAAGGCCCGACAATTGACCCAGTCAAACTGAACCGTTTGTTCGAACCCTTTTTCCGTGCTGAAGAGGGGCGAAGTGACACTGGGAGCAATCACGGACTTGGTTTGGCCATTGTGGCTGCAATTGCGAAACTGCATGGTGGTGATGTATTTGCAAGCAGCGAAAATCAAGTTACGGTGATTGGCTTTTCGATTCACACAGAACCGCAATTGACATGAACACCGAAAAAATGACATCCTAATAATATGTATCGTTCATTCATCTTCATGTTCCTTATGTTTCTGCTGCCGCTCCAGGCCTCCTGGGGCGCGGTGGCGGATTATTGCGCGCATGACGAGCTTGCGCAACAATCATCACATTTCGGTCATCATCAAGATGAACATCATGCCCACGATAGCCAAGCTGATGCCGGTGACGATCAAGATAGCCAATATCCGCAAAACCACGACCATTCGCATTCATCCAGCTTTATCGGCTTTTCGGCTGACAACGCGAACGGCGTGATCATTGATTTCAGTTCACCCCAACAGGTGCTGAGCACTTCAAAGTATTCCTTTTTCTGTCAAACCCGCCCTGAACGCCCCAAGTGGCCTGTGTCTGCCTGATTACGGCGACACGACACCTGTCTTTACACCTTATTAAACGACTGCGTTAATTCGTCTCGCCGATTCTTTCCTTTGTACACCGGAGAAATCGATGCGAAAAATATTGCTAACGCTGGCTGCGACCGCGTTGCTGCCCAGTGCCGCCATGGCTCAGGGCAACACCCCCGAATACACCAGCAATGGGCTTAATTCCCCATCCGGGCAAGCCAGCTTGCCGCGAACAACAAACCTTACTTTGAACACCGCACTTGAAAGGGCCTATGCGGCAAACCCTGAACTGGCAGCGGCCCGAAATGCGCTGCTGGCACAAGACGGCACCATACGCCAGGCTGAAACCCGCCCCAACCCCGAATTACAGGCCCTGGTTGAAGACACGCGAAGTGCAACCCGCACCAGCACCCTGCAACTGAACCAGCGCATTGAACTGGGCGGAAAGCGTTCTGCACGAATTGATGCAGCCGAGCGCGGCAAGAACCTTGCTGAAGCTGACCTTGCCATGGTGCGGGCCACCCTGCAAACCGAAGTCACCTCTGCGTTTTACGACACGCTGGTTGCACAGGAACGTGTGCGGCTTGCCCAATCTTCCATCGACCTGGCACAAAACGCCCAGCGCGCTGCACAAAAAAGGGTTGAAGCAGGCAAGGTATCGCCTGTCGAGGCCACCAAAGCGGGCATTGCATTGGCTGGCGCACGCGTGGATTATGCACGCGCTGAAAGTGCGCTGAAATCGTCTAAAAAACGTTTGGCCACCGCCATGGGAGAATCCCGGGTCGGTTTTGAAACCGTTGAAGGCAATCTTGAAAACCTGCCCGAGCTGCCCGCCATCGAGACACTGGAAGACAGGTTGCAGCAATCGCCTGCATACCGGAAAGCCCAAATTGAAGTGGACCGCCGCAAGGCCATTAGCGAGGTTGAACGCAGCAAAGGCGTACCCGATGTGACGGTGAGCCTTGGTGGGCGAAAAAATCAGGAACTTGGCTTGAACCAGGCCATTTTTGGGGTATCCATTCCCATCCCTGTTTTTGACCGCAACCAGGGCAACTTGCTTGAATCACTGCGACGCGCTGACCAGGCCAAAGATGAACTGACAGCAACGCAATACCGCTTGTCTCGCGATTTACAAGCCGCATACGAAAACCTGAGCGCGTCCCGCGAGGAATTCCTGGCCTTGCGTGACAGCATTTTGCCCAGTGCAGAAAGCGCCTACAACGCTGCAAGCAAGGGTTTCGAGATGGGCAAGTTCAGTTTTCTGGAAGTGCTGGACGCACAACGCACCCTGTTTGATGCCATGGCGCAAAGCCAGCAATCGCTCGCCCAATCCCACCGGTATGCCGCCGAACTGCAAGGGATTCTTGGGCAAACACCAGCCAATATTCAGTAGGACCACTTAATCATGAAACGCAATTTCAGCAAGAAACAAATCATTTCCATCGCCCTGCTTGTTGCAGTGGGTGCCCTGCTGCCAGCCCTTATTTTAACCACAGGCAATTCCCAGCCTGGGCAAACCAATGGCACACAACTTGAACAAGCCAACCCCAATGAACCTGTCAAAGGACCCAAAGGGGGCAAGTATTTCGCGCAAGACGGCTACGGGGTCGAGGTGACCATTTTTGAGGACGGTGTAGACCCCGAGTTCAGAATTTACACCTACAAAGACAACGCCTTGCTGCCCCCCGAGGCCACCAAGGCAAGTATTGAACTTGAGCGCTTGGGTCGAAAGCCGCAAACCATCAACTTTGCACCTGCAAACAATTTTTTGCGCGGCGATGCCGTAGTGTTTGAGCCCCATTCATTCCGTGTTGCCGTGAATGCGCAACACCAAGGCAAGCAATACCGCTTCGCTTATGACCAGATCGAGTTCCGAATCGACATGAGCGCCGAGCAAATGAAACAAAGCGGCATTGAACTGGCCACAGCCGGCCCGGCCAAAATCAAAAGCAGCATTGAATTGATCGGCGAAATCCAGTTCAACAGCGACAACACGGTACGCGTGGTGCCACGCTTGAGTGGCATTGTGGAATCTGCCCCCGTGAACGCGGGTGATCAGGTTAAAAAGGGACAAGTGCTGGCCGTAATTTCCAGCCAACCCCTGGCAGACCAGCGAACCGAGTTGCTGGCAGCGCAAAAACGCCTGGCATTGGCCAACACCACATTCGAGCGGGAAAAGAAACTGTGGGAAGACAAAATTTCAGCCGAGCAAGATTATCTGCAAGCGCGCAATACCAAGCAAGAGGCTGAAATTGCAGTGCTGAACGCACGGCAAAAGCTCGCCTCGATCAATGGCGGCGCCACCATTGGAAGCCAACTGACCCGCTATGAAATTCGGTCACCGATATCAGGCACCGTGGTGGAAAAAAACATTGCTTTGGGGCAGGCGTTGAAAGAAGACGCCAATATTTTCACGGTGGCCGATTTGTCCACCGTGTGGGCCGAAATGACGATTTACCCCAAAGACCTGAACACAGTGAAGGTAGGCCAGCAAGCCACCGTGAAAGCCACGGCATTTGAATCGGAAAGCGTGGGCAAAGTGGCGTATGTGGGTTCCCTGGTGGGTGAACAAACCCGCACCGCCACTGCACGCATTGTGTTGCCGAACCCCGATTCTGTGTGGCGTCCCGGGCTGCCAGTGAAAGTTGAACTGGTGGCCGAGGAAAGTGAAGTACCGGTTGCCATTTCAACCGAAGCCCTTCAAACCATTCTGGATGGACCGGCCGTGTTTGGTCGCTATGGCCAACAGTTTGAGGCACGCCCGGTTGAACTGGGCCGCAACGATGGCAAAACCGTTGAAGTGTTGGGCGGCCTGGACGCGGGTGAGCAATACGCGGCAACCAACAGCTTCCTGATCAAGGCGGACATCGGCAAATCAGGGGCAAGCCATGACCATTGATTCAACGCTTGCCCACATCTGCACCACCCTTTGCCAATGCACGCAAACAGAGGAAGTACCGAATCATGTTTGAAAAAATAATCCGTTTCGCCATCGAACAACGATGGTTTGTGATGCTGGGAACCGTGGGCCTGATTGCCCTGGGTATTTACAATTATCAAAAATTGCCAATCGACGCTGTACCCGACATTACCAACGTTCAGGTTCAAATCAACACCTCCGCACCAGGCTACTCGCCGCTGGAGTCTGAACAGCGCATTACCTTTCCCATTGAAACTGTGATGGCCGGTTTACCCGGCCTGCAGGAAACCCGTTCCATTTCACGCTACGGCCTGTCGCAGGTCACCGTGATTTTCAAGGAAGGCACCGACATTTATTTCGCACGCCAACTGGTCAATGAACGCATTCAGCAAACCAAAGGGCAACTGCCCGCCGGAATCGATCCCGCGATGGGGCCAATTTCCACGGGTTTGGGTGAAATTTTCATGTGGACCGTGGAAACCAAAGAAGGGGCTGTGAAAGAAGATGGCACACCCTACACCCCCACGGATCTTCGGGAAATTCAGGACTGGATCATCAAGCCCCAACTACGCAATGTGCCCGGCGTCACCGAGATCAACACCATTGGCGGCTATGCCAAGGAATTCCAGATTGCACCCTCGCCCGACAAACTGGTTGCACAGGGTATTTCGCTGAAGGACCTGTTGCGGGCTGTTGAACAAAACAACAGCAATGTGGGCGCTGGTTACATTGAGAAACGGGGTGAACAGTATTTGATCCGTGCGCCGGGTCAGCTCAACAACATTGCCGACATTGAAAACGTGATTGTGTCAAACCGCGCCGGTGTGCCCATTCGCATTAAAGATGTTGCGCAGGTTTACATTGGCAAAGAACTTCGCACCGGTGCCGCCACAGAAAATGGCAGAGAGGTGGTGCTGGGCACGGTGTTCATGCTGATTGGTGAAAACAGTCGCGTGGTGTCGCAAGCGGTGTCAAAAAAACTGGAAGAAGTAAACCGGAACCTGCCGGAAGGGGTAGTTGCGCAAACCGTTTACGACCGCACGGTGCTGGTGGACAAAGCCATCAACACCGTGAAAAAAAACCTGATTGAAGGCGCCATTCTGGTAATTGCAATCCTGTTTCTTTTTCTGGGCAATATTCGCGCGGCCATCATCACGGCGATGGTAATTCCACTGTCCATGCTGTTCACGTTTTTTGGCATGGTCAATAACGGGGTTAGTGCCAACTTGATGAGCCTGGGCGCACTGGATTTCGGCATCATCATTGACGGTGCCGTGGTCATTGTTGAAAACTGTGTGCGCCGCTTGGCCCATGCACAAACCAAAGCGGGGCGAACACTCACGCGCAAAGAACGCTTTCATGAAGTGTTTCTGGCCTCCAAGGAAGCGCGACGATCCCTGCTGTTCGGCCATCTCATCATCATGCTGGTTTACCTGCCCATTTTTGCGCTCACCGGTGTGGAAGGAAAAATGTTCCACCCCATGGCCTTCACCGTGGTGGCGGCACTGCTGGGTGCCATGATTCTCTCGATCACCTTCATTCCGGCAGCGGTGGCTTTATTGATCACAAACAATGTCAGCGAGAAAGAAAACCGCATCATGACGTGGGCAAAGCGTGGATACGAACCCGCACTGGTCAAGTCCATGGCCAACAAACCGGTGGTGCTTTCAATTGCCGTGGTGTTGGTGGTTTTATCGGGTTTGCTGGCAACCCGCATGGGCAGCGAATTTGTGCCCAGCTTGAATGAAGGCGACATTGCCTTGCATGCCCTGCGCATTCCGGGCACCAGCTTGAGCCAGGCCATTGGCATGCAAACTGAACTGGAAAAAACAATCAAGCAGTTTCCTGAGGTGGACCGTGTATTTGCCAAAATTGGCACGGCCGAAATTGCAACCGACCCGATGCCACCAAACGTGGCAGACAATTTCGTGATGCTGAAACCCACCTCGGAATGGCCAGACCCCAGCCGCAGCAAAACCGACCTGGTGGAGGCCATGCAAACCGCTGTCATGAAAATACCAGGCAACAACTATGAATTCACCCAGCCCATTCAAATGCGATTCAATGAATTGTTGTCGGGTGTGCGAAGTGATGTGGCTGTGAAGGTATTTGGTGATGACCTGGACACACTGAATACCGTGGCCGGAGAAATTTCCGAAGTGCTGGAAAAAGTCGATGGCGCAGCAGACGTGAAAGTAGAACAAACCACGGGCCTGCCCATGCTGACCGTTCAAATTGATCGCGAAAAAACTGCACGGTTTGGCATCAACGTGACCGATGTTCAAAACACCGTTGCCATGGCCGTTGGCGGGCAGGAAGCAGGTGTGCTGTTTCAGGGCGATCGCAGGTTTGACATCACCGTGCGCTTGCCCGAAGCGCTGCGAAACGACCTGCAGGCCATTGCGCGGCTGCCCATTCAGTTGCCAGGCAATACGGCTGGCAGCGACATGCCCCTGTTTGTTCAACTGGGTGATGTGGCAAGCCTGGACATCGCACCCGGGCCAAACCAAATCAGCCGGGAAAATGGCAAGCGCCGCGTGGTGGTAACCGCCAACGTGCGTGGCCGCGACATTGGTTCATTTGTGGCCGATGCTCAAAGCCAGATTCAGCAGAAGGTGAAAGTACCAGCAGGCAACTGGATCAGCTGGGGGGGTACGTTTGAACAGTTGCAATCGGCCTCCAAACGACTGCAAATTGTAGTTCCGCTGTCACTGTTTCTGGTGTTCCTGTTGTTGTTCATCATGTTCAACAACGTTCGGGATGGCTTGATTGTGTTCACGGGTGTACCGTTTGCATTGACTGGCGGTATTTTGGCCTTGTGGTTGCGCGACATTCCATTGTCAATTTCAGCGGGGGTGGGCTTCATTGCACTTTCTGGTGTGGCGGTGCTGAACGGGCTGGTGATGATTTCATTTATCCGCAGCCTGCGCGAGGAGGGCATGCCCTTGGACAGGGCCATTCATGACGGTGCCATGACACGGCTTCGCCCGGTGCTGATGACCGCGCTGGTGGCTTCACTTGGCTTTATTCCGATGGCGATTGCCACGGGTACTGGTGCTGAGGTTCAACGCCCCCTGGCCACAGTGGTGATCGGGGGAATTCTGTCATCAACCGCCCTTACCCTGCTGGTGCTTCCCATTCTTTACCGGTTAACCCACCGCAAGGAAGAGGAAATGAACGTTACTGATCAACAAGCAAAACCTGCTTACAACACATAGGCTAGCAACATGGGCTGGATTATTTTGAAGTACCTGACCACCGCAGGCCTGGTGGTCCTTATTTCCGAAGTGGCCAAGCGCAGTGACAAACTGGGCGCGTTGATCGCAGCGTTGCCCATGGTCACGGTGCTGACGCTGATTTGGCTTGCTGTTGAAAAGGCACCGCAGGAAAAAATTGCCAACCACGCCTACCTGACATTCTGGTATGTGCTGCCCACCCTGCCCATGTTTTTGGCCTTCCCCTGGCTGTTGCCCAAGGTGGGGTTTGTGTTCTCGCTGGCGGGCAGCGCATTGCTTACTCTGGTTTGCTTCGCCATAACAGTGAAAGTGGCAGCGGGTTTTGGTGTTCAACTTTGGTTTAAATAAGGGGTAAAAAATATGGGCGCAGGACATTCCCATGATGTGAAAGTAGAAGGATACGAAAAACCGCTGTGGATTACCTTGATACTGACCACCAGCTTCATGGTGGCTGAAGTTGTGGGCGGCATACTCACCAACAGCCTGGCGTTGATTTCCGATGCGGCACACATGTTCACCGACTCGGCAGCGTTGGCTATTTCATTGCTGGCCATCCAGATTGGTAAAAAACCAGCTGATACAAAGCGAACATTTGGCTACCACCGTTTCGAAATTCTGGCGGCTGCTGTCAATGCCATTCTGCTGTTCGGGGTGGCCATTTACATTCTGATCGAAGCGTACCTGCGAATATCGAATCCACCCGATATTCAGTCGAACGTGATGCTGATCGTCGCCTCACTTGGCCTGCTTGTGAATTTGATCTGCATGAAAATCCTGAGCGGCTCGAAAGACGACAATCTGAATATGAAGGGTGCTTACCTCGAGGTTTGGGGCGACATGCTGGGTTCTGTGGGCGTGATCGTGGGTGCCTTGTTGATTCGATGGACGGGCTGGGGCTGGATCGACTCCGTAATTGCCGTGGGCATCGGGCTTTGGGTGCTGCCCCGCGCCTGGGCATTGTTGAAGCAAAGCACACATGTGTTGCTGGAGGGCACACCGGAACATTTGAACATTGACGAGATAAAGCAGGCACTGTCGAGCCACTGGGGCGTGGACAGCATTCATGATTTGCATGTGTGGTCCATTTCCAGCGGCAAGTCCAGCTTGTCAGTTCATGTGGTATGCCAGCACCGGGAGGTGGACTGGACTGATTTGCTTCAACAAATTCGCACCATGCTGGCAAACCGGTTTGACTTGCACCACACCACCATACAGCTTGAGGCTACACCGTGTAGCGATGCGAGTGGAGAACACAGCTACACCGGCTCACCATGAAGCGCCCAGGTCTGCCGGGTTGTTGCTGGCATATGCGAGGCTTCCCCCGGCAATCGCGCTTGCGGTTACAATCAGGGCGGTAAACAATTTTCTCTGTTTCATAATTTCACCCCGTAGTTGAAAGTCAATCAAGCAGGTTTGCTTGTGACAGTTCCTACTTTGCCCATGCAAACTTAGCGCAACATTAGATGCGTTTCTGCATCGATGAGTTTTTGAAACTTCCCGGAATCCCTCTTTCTCGGCCCCAGCGAGCCGGTTAAACTGCTCTTATCGCATCAACCCGGTGTAGTGTGGCTACCCTCTCAGGGCCAGGAGATCAATTTGCTGTTTGAAAACCCAACCCGAATTCACCACTGGGCAGCCTGGGCACTGCTAGGTCTGTTCATTGTTTTTCTTAACCGCTACACGGGCTGGGACCAGGCCATTTCGAATGTATTTTTTGATCCGCAGGCAGCGAATTTTCCATTGAAACAAAACCAGTGGCTTGGCCTTCTTCTACACGATGGTTTGCGTTGGCTTGCGGCTGGCATTTGGCTGGGTTTTGGTTTTCTGTTGTGCTTAAAACCTTTCAGGCTGAAATATGGGGGAGCAATTATTTTTATTCTGCTGGTCAGCTTGCTGACCGCACTGGTGGTCAGCGTACTGAAGGCCCAGTCCGTGCACAGTTGCCCTTGGGATTTGAAGCTGTACGGCGGAACAGCCGATTATTTCCGGTTGTTTCAAAACACCCGTGTTGTTGCGAACCCGGGACCCGGAAAATGCTTTCCCAGCGGGCACGCATCCACCGCATTCATGTGGATTGTGTTGTTGTACAGCCCAATGCCGTGGTTGAGGCAACACCGCAGCACAATGACCATCGCGGTGCTGTTGATGGGTGGGCTGGCTGGCGGCGTGCAAATTGCCAAGGGTGCCCATTTTGTAAGCCATGTACTAGCCACAACATGGCTTTGCTGGGGTGTTACCTTGTTTGCCCTTGCTGCTCAAAATGAGCTTTCAAAGCATTGGTTCGCTGCGTGCAAACGCCACTTTCAACCTCGAAAGTCAACATAAGTGCGCAGAACAAGTCGTCGTGCGTGAAAGGATAATCCTTGACCAGCCTCAAGTCGTCAGTACGGTAGTCAAAGTTTTTTCCAAACCACAACACCGAAGCCACATGGGTTTGTTCCCTGGGCGAAAACACATACGGTGCGCCATGCAAATACATGCCTTGCTCACCCAGGGACTCGCCGTGGTCGCTCACGTAAAGCATTGCAGTTTCATGGCTTGAGTCGAATTTTTTCAGCAAAGCAATGGTTTGTGCCAAAAAATGGTCGGTGTACAAAATTGCATTGTCGTAGGCGTTGTTGATTTCCTCGTCGGTGCATTTTGACAATTCATTGGTTTTGCACACAGGCGTAAACCGCTCAAACTCTGGCGGGTAGCGTTTGTAGTAAGCGGGGCCATGGTTGCCCATTTGATGCAACACAATCAACAGGTCTTTACCGGGGTTTTTTTTAATGTGGTCTTCAAGCCCAACCAGCATGCCGGTGTCGCGGCATTCTGAATCGCACACCGGGTTGATGGCCGGGTCACGAAAATTCTCGTAGGGCAAACGAACTGCAACACCCTTGGAATCGGAATTGTTGTCGCGCCACAAAATTTCAACACCCTGGCGTTTCAGCACATCCAGTACGTTCTCGAATTCATGCACGGTCTCTCCATCAAAGCCTTCGCGCCCGGCCAGTGAAAACATGCAGGGCACCGACACGGCGGTTGATGTACCGCAGGAAGTAACATTGCCCAGAGAAACCACATCTTCTTTGCCCAACATGGGGTTGGTTGGTTTGGTGTAGCCATTCAGGGCAAACCGGTCGGCACGCGCCGTTTCGCCCACCACCAAAACAATCAGTTCTTTGGGGTGCTGTGGGGGTTCATCATTCAATGCAGCGTCTGGCGCAACTGCCTGCACCACCACGGGGCCAGCACTGCCTTTGATTTTGCTGCTGGCCAAGCGAATGGCCGAGTAGGTGAAATACGTGGGGTTGGCGTAAAAGCGCAGGCTTTTGTGTTCACGAAAAAATGAAGCGTATTGGGAGGTAAAAGGCACAATCAACAACACCATGCCTGCCAGCAAACACACACTGAACAATGCCTTGGCGCGAAGTTCTGTTGCAAGGCCCTTTGCCCTGGGCATGCGCCGCAGCACATACCAGGCAGGTAACACACCCAGAACCAACAAGTACAACAGCATGGAAATCGAAAACAGGTCGCCTGCCTCGGCCGCATTGGTTTGCAAGGTGTTTTCCAGCATGGTTTGGTCAATCACCGTGCCGTAGGTCGACATGAAATACGCCGCCATGCTTGAAGCAATCAAATAAAAAGCCAATACCCAAGGCGCTGCACGCCCATGGCACAACCATACCAACAACAAAGTGGTGGCGAGGGTAAACAACAAAAATACGGATGCAACAAACAACACATTGCCATCGAAGAGGGGATAGGCTTGCATCAAGCGGCTTGTAAAACTACCGTTGGCCAAAAGCATAAGGAACGCAGAAACACCCGCTATCCAACGGTTTTGCGGATTGAAAATATTGCGCCACATGGTGTTGTTCCTGATCAATACGGCCAGCAAAGGCGACTTTTATTTTGGTGTCGAAATTGTACACCGATGCCACTGATTTACCCCTAGCTTGGCCTCCAGGCGACTTGATCCAGCTCGTTATTGTTTCACTGAAAACCCGATGCGTACCCAATCCCCATCACATTGCGCAAAGGGTTCTCCTCCATGTAAACGGGCAATGGCAGCCACAATCGCCAAGCCAAGACCATGGTTGTGCCCGCTTTGATTACGTGATTGATCCACCCGGTAAAAAGGCTCAAACAAATGAGGCACGCTACGATCGGGAATACACACGCCTTTGTTGCTTACAGTCATCCTAACCAGGCCACTTGCCTGTGTTGGTTCAATGTGAATGTGAATAGTGCTACCCTCTTCGGCATACCGAATCGCGTTGGACACCAGGTTGGACAAAGCCCGCTTGATCAATTCGGAATCAATGCGTGCCGAAGCGTCACCCTGCAATTCAAAATGCAAATGCTTTTCCTCCAGCATGGCCTCCATGTAGTCCATCACTGTCATCACTGGTTCACTCAACTTTTCAACCCAACGAAAATCGTTGTACTGACCCTGACTGGCATGCGACAAAAACAGCATGCTTTGAATAATGCGGTTCATGCGTTGCAGTTCTTCAAGGTGGCTGTGCAAGGCTTCTTTCAAATGCTCGGGATCGGGGTTCTTCTCGCGCAGCAATAACTCGTGGCTCACAGTAAGGCTGGACAAGGGTGTGTTCAACTCGTGTGCCACATTGGAATTAAACGAGCGCAATTGCTCCTGGTATTGACCCACCTTGCCCATCAGCTTGTTGAACTGCTCAACAACCGGGTAAAGCTCTTCGGGCTCATGGTCGCTTTTGATTCTGGCGTTGATATCTGAAGGATCAAAATCCGCAATTTTCCGCCCAAACTTGTTCAGGGGTTTCAGTTCAAACCGAGCCAGTGTGCCGCTCAATAGCATGATGAAAAAACCCCAAACCACCGTCACCGCCGTAAACAGCAAAGCAATGAACTTCAAAAACCTTTTGTCTTCCGACACATCCATGGCCAGCTCAAGATCGTTCATGGGCATGCTGCCCCCCAATCCATTCAAGGGGTGCATAAAGGTTACTTTGTGCTTCACCTGGCTCAGCAACACTTGCGGGCCATACAACACTTGTCCGTTTTGTCCATGCACTTTGGCACGTACATTTCCGAGGCTGAGCAGCAATTCATCCACCCGGCCCCACATTTCGGTGGGCAAAAGCTCGCTGTTGCGGACCAACACCTGTTCAACACTGGAAGCCGCGCGGCTGAGTGTGTCCTGGTGCCGCATGTCTTGCCACATGCAAATGGCTTGGTAACTGATGATGGCGATAATGCCCACGCCCAGAATACTGAGTATCGACATTTGCAATGAAGATCGCCTTGCTATTGAACGCCTCACGATTGAAAATCCCCGACAGCCTGTTCCAGCGAGCGCTGTTCAAGCACATAGCCCATGCCACGCACTGTGTGCAACAAAGGCTGCCCGAAGGGTTCATCCATCTTGCTGCGCAAGCGACGTACCGCCACATCGACCACATTGGTTTCGCTGTCAAAGTGCATGTCCCACACCAATTCAGCCAATTCGGTGCGTGACAGCACCTCGCCTTTTCTGCGCAACAACAACCACAACAGGCTGAATTCTTTGGCAGTCAAACGCAAATCCTGTCCAGCGCGTTTGGCCTGCCGTTTCACCGCATCCAGTTCAAGGTCTGCCAGGCTGAGGTGACTGCTGTCGGAAGTGGCGCTGGGTTGTCCCTGTGCGCGACGTGCCAGCGCGTGCACACGAGCTACCAACTCGGAGAATGCAAAGGGTTTGGTCAGGTAATCATCGGCACCCGCCTGCAAGCCCTTCACACGGTCTTCCACCATAGAGCGGGCGGTCAGCATGAGCACGGGGATGTTCATGGTTTGACGCAAGGCCGCCAACACGCCCAATCCATCCAGGTCGGGCAACATGCCATCCAGAATAATGAGTTCATAGTGACCCTCGGTGGCCAAGTGCAACCCGTCAATCCCGTTGTGGGCTACATCCACCACAAAGCCTTCCGAGCTCAGCCCCTTTTGAAGGTAACTCGCCAACTTCTTCTCGTCTTCAATTACCAGAATTTTCATGGCTGCAACTTTGCCGGGTGTGATTGGACATGCTTGAAAGTATAGAAGGCAAGACCCGTTTTTAAAATTACAAATTTGTAATCTGCAAGTGGGCGCTTGGTAATTCACAGCTGCGTAAAGTACGACTCATGCCAACGCAATACTGCAACGGCAAAACTTGATGAAGTACCTCAAAAGGAGATTTACCATGAACGCACGTCAATTGATTGCTACTTCCGTATTGGCCATTTCAGCATCTGTACCAGCCGTGGTCATGGCCAACCCAGCAACACAGCAAGGCGATGCAACCAGCCACGTGATCGCCGCTCAAAGCCAACGTGATCAGGCCAGCCGCCAAGCCGTGTTGAACGAATACCAGAAAGCAGTACAAACCGGCGAATTCAGCCCGATCGCAGGTGACGCCAGCGAGACCGCTGAGGTTCAACTGTCAAATACAACCCGCGCCGAAGTACTGAGCAAAATCAATGGTGTTGACCTGACTGAAGGCGATGCCAGCTGATTGAAGAACACCGGTTAATTCACCGGTTTTCAAAGGCGCCTGTGATTCCCCGCACAGGCGCCTTTTGTTTTAAGATGAGGTTCATCTTTGCCTCAAAGCAGTACTCTTCATGTCGTCCAGCAAGAAACCCCCTGCGATCAACAACTCAAACGAATCGGCTGTGCCTTCGGGGCGCTTTGCACGTTTGAGCCGGTTTGGCGCCCTGGCCACCACCGTGGCGGGCTCAGTGGTTAAAAACGGCACAAAACAATTGGCACAAGGCAAACGCCCCAAACTGAGCAGTCTGTTGCTAACCCCCAAAAACGCCCTTCGCGTGGCCGATCAATTGGCCCAACTGCGCGGGGCGGCCATGAAACTGGGGCAATTGGTGTCGATGGACGCGGGCGACATGCTGCCACCGCAACTGGCGGAAATCATGGCCAAACTTCGGCAAGACGCCAAACACATGCCCCGCAAACAACTGCTCGCCGTGCTGGAAAAAGAATGGGGCGAGAACTGGCGCGAGAGGGTGCGCGAATTTAACCTGACGCCAATTGCCGCCGCATCGATTGGGCAGGTGCATGAAGCCATTTCATTGGACGGCGAGAAGCTGGCTGTCAAAATTCAGTACCCGGGTGTGCGCGACAGCATCGACAGCGACATCGACAATGTGGCCACCATTTTGCGCTTCACGGGCTTGGTACCCAAAACATTCGATTTGGCCGCACTGCTTGCTGAAGCAAAGAAGCAGTTGCATGAAGAGGCAGATTACTTGCGGGAAGCTGAGTACATCGCGAAATACACCGAAGCACTGGGCGACGACGAACGGTTTGAAGTTCCCACGGTCAATACCCGCTTAACCACACGCGGCATATTGGCCATGCGTTATGTGGAAGGCGTACCGATCGAACAAATGGCGCACGCTACCCAACCCGTTCGCGACAAAATTGCCACCATGCTGTTCGAATTGTTGTTCAAAGAATTGCTGGGCATGCGCTTGATGCAAACTGACCCGAATTTTGCGAACTACCGTTACAACCCAAAAACCGGCAAAGTGGTGCTGCTTGATTTTGGTGCCACCCGCAGTTTTGATAAAGAACTGGTGGACGGTTATGTGGACGTGATGAAAGCTGCACAGGCAGGCAACCGCGAGATGATGCAGAGCGCCGCAACACGGATCGGATACTTTGACGACACCACCGCGCAACACCATCGCGAAATGGTTCTGGATTTAATGGATTTGGCCTGCGAACCTTTTTGCACCAAGGGTTGTTTTGATTTTGGCAACACCGACCTGGCCGCGCGAATTCGCGACAAAGGCTTCGAGCTCGGCGAAGACCGACAGTTTTGGCACGCCCCGCCCATCGACTGCCTGTTCATACACCGCAAGCTGGGTGGGTTGTTTTTGCTGGTCACCCGCTTGAAAGCGCGGGTGGATGTTTCACAGTGCGTGAACACCTAAACCCTGGGCTGAAGCATGATGGTTGCCATGCCTGCAAGTGCAAGCAAGGCCCCAGCCACATCCCACCGTGTCAAGCCAACACCCTCAACCCAGTACAACCAAAGCAAGGCAACGGTGATGTACATGCCACCGTAAGCTGCATACGTTCGGCCAGCGGCTGACGGGTGCAAAGTAAGCAACCACGCAAACAACACAAGAAATCCCACTGCCGGAATCCAGAGCCATGGCGTTTTGTCTTGTTTTAGAACAAGCCATGGCAGGTAACAACCCAGAATTTCAGACACCGCAGTGGCCGCGAACAAGGCAGAGAGTTTCAGCAACTCCATGTTCACTTTGTTTTAAAACGCACAGTGGTTTTCTTCTTGTTTGCAAACTCCACCGTGGCCAGTGCCGTGTAAGCCGGGGTTTTCAGTTCAACACCCTCGCCTTGAAGCACGGTGGAATTGCCGGTTAATACAATCTCTTTCTTTTGCCCATCGTTCAACAAAATCACCTTGCCAGAGGCTTTGCTGAAGTCCACCGGCTGGCCATGATCCATGGCGTACAGCGAAGTGCCCTCAGGCTTTACCACCAACTCAAACTCCATGTGATTGCTTTCAGAGACGATACCGCCGTGTTTGGGCTCGGTGCTGTGTATGTCTTTTCCTTGCGCAATTGCCGATACGGTATTCAAACCAAGACCCAGTGCCAGTGCGCACCACAGCAATTTGATTGATTTCATGTTCATTCTCCTTGTTCAAATTAAAAAAATTACAACGCTTGCGCGTCGGCCTGTTCCATCAGTTTTTCAGCATCCTTGCGCCCAAAAACCCAGAACAGTGCAGGGGTTAAAAAAGTGTCCAATAAGGTCGAGCTGATCAGCCCGCTGAAAATAACCACCGCCACAGGATGCAAAATTTCGGTGCCGGGGCGCTCAGCTTCAAACAGCAAAGGGGCCAAGGCAAACGCGGTAACCAGGGCAGTCATCAACACAGGGCTCAGGCGTTCCATAGAGCCTCGAAGAATCATGGACTGTGAAAATTGCTCATGCTCAAACCGCATCAGGTTGATGTAGTGGCTGACTTTCAAAATCCCGTTGCGCACGGAAATTCCAGCCAGCGTAATGAAGCCGATCAGGGCCGCCACCGACAGCGGCTGACCCGACAGCCACAGGCCCAGTACAGCGCCCACCATGGCCAGCGGAATATTACCCATGATAATGGCCGACAGCCGCACTGACTGGTAACGGCTGTACAACACAGCGAACATCAAAGTGAGCGAAATAATGGACAGAAAACCCACCAGCCGTGTGGCCTCTTCCTGCGCTTCAAACTGCCCACCCAGGGTAATGAAATAGCCCTCAGGCAATTCAAGGCCATCTACTGTGTTGCGAATATCGGCCACCACTTCCGACAAGGCCCGGCCTTGGGCATTGGCAGAAATCACGATTCGGCGCTTGCCATCGTCACGGCTGATCTGGTTGGGGCCATCGCCGTCCTCGACCTGCGCCAGCACCGACAAAGGCACTGCACCCTGGGGCGTTGGAATCAGCAACCGTTCAAGTTGCTGCGGGCCTCGATCCGCTTCAGCCAGCTTCAACACCAAAGCAAAACGCCGGCTGCCTTCCACCACCTGGGTAATTTTCTCGCCTTCCACCAGAGCCTGAAGTGAATGCAGAATATCGGAGGACGACACGCCGTACCGGGAAGCGGCGTCGTAATTGATCCGCACCTTGATTTCCGGGGCCAACACCTGTTTCTCAACTTCAAGATCAACCAGACCATCAATGCGGGCCAACTGCGCACGCAGTTGCTCTGCGGTGCCCCGAAGGGTGTCGAGATCTTCACCAAACACCTTGATGGCAATTTGTGAACGCACGCCCGAGAGCATGTGATCAATTCGGTGTGAAATGGGTTGCCCAAGCGCAACGGCTGCCGGCAGGTTCTTCAGCCTTGCCCGAATATCTGCCTGAACTTCGGCCATGGGGCGTGTCATTTCACTGGCGGGAATCAAACCCAAATCCAGTTCAGACACATGCACACCCTCGGCATGCTCGTCCAGTTCAGCCCTGCCGCTACGCCGACCCACATGGGTAATTTCCGGAACACCCTGAAGCAGCAATTCGGCCTGCGAAGCCAGCTTTGACGATTCTTCCAAAGTAACGCCCGGATTCAAGCGCATACCGATCAACAAGGTACCCTCGTTGAACGGTGGCAAAAATGTTTTGGCAAAAAACGGCACTGAAACACCCGAAATCAACACTGCCACCACACCGGCCGCAATCGCAGCCTTCGGCTTGTTTAAAACGGGCATCAGGCTTTGCTGATACCTGGCCTTCAACCACGCCAGTACCTTGGTGTCGCCATGGTCCAGGTTCTTGATGCGTGGCAGCAAGTAATACGACAACACCGGCGTTACTGTGACCGACACAATCAGCGAGGCCAGGGTGGACACAATGAACGCAATGCCCAAAGGCACAAACAGCTTGCCTTCAATGCCCGGCAACGCAAATAGCGGAATAAACACCAGCACAATAATGGCCGTGGCGTACACAATGCCGGTTCGCACTTCCAGCGATGCTTTTCGAACCAGTGCGATCAGGTCGAATGAGGCACCGGGGTGCCTGGCCCGTTGCTCTTTCAAACGGCGAAGAATGTTTTCCACGTCCACCACCGCATCATCAACCAAACCACCGATGGCAATGGCCAAACCGCCCAGGGTCATGGTGTTGATGGACAAACCAAAGTAGTTAAACACCAGGGCGGTCATGAAAATGGACACGGGTATTGCCGTAAGGGCGATCACCGTAGGGCGCAAGGTGCCCAGGAAGAAAAACAGCACAGCAGCAACAAACACCGAGGCACCAATCAACTTGCCTTGCAAGGTTGAAATGGATGATTCAATAAAACTTGCCTGCCGAAAAGTAACCCGTGGTTTTTCCATGCCTTCGGGCAAGTTGCTGCTCATACCAACCAAAGCCTCTTCAATGCGATTGGTCAGGCTGATGGTATCGGCACTGGGTTGTTTTTGAATGCCCAGAATGACGGCCGGCTTGCCTTCATAGCCTGCATCGCCCCGCTTCACGGCCGCTGCAAAATCCACTTGAGCAACTTGTTTAAGCAACACGGCCTGACCACTTCGGGAACCCACTGCCACATTGCGCAAGTCATCCAGTGACGAAGTTCTGCCCAAATGTCGAATCAGGTACTCGCGGCCATTGAGCGACAAAAAACCGCCCGAGGTGTTGGACGCAAAACCGCTTAGGGCCTGTTGCACGTTTTCAATCGTGATGCCCAGTTCAACCATGCGCTGCAAATTGGGCTGTACTTGAAACTGCCGCACCTCGCCACCAATGGGAATGACCTGCGCCACACCCTGAATGGACAACAAACGGGGCCTTAACACCCAGTCGGCGTATTCACGCACTTGCATCGGCGAGATTTTTTTTACATCAATCGGTATGGCGATCTGCATGATCTCGCCCATGATGGAACTGACCGGCCCCATGGTTGGTGCAACCCCGGAAGGAATGGATTCTTCCATGCTGGAAAGCCGTTCTGAAACCATTTGCCGTGCGCGGTAAATTTCAGTATCCCAATTGAACGTCACGTAGATGAACGACAAACCTGCACTGGACACCGAACGGATTACTTCCACCCCCGGCAAGCCGTTCAGCGCGGTTTCCAGTGGAAAGGTAATCAGTTGTTCCACTTCTTCCGAGGCCATGCCCCCGGCCTCGGTAATCACCGTAACGGTGGGTTTGTTCAAATCGGGAAACACATCCACCGGAGTCTGGGTGAGTGTGAATGCACCGTACAAGGTCAGGATAAGTGCCGCCAACAACACCAACAGCCGGTTCTTCAGGCTGCTGTCGAGTAAAAACTGAAACATGACAAAGCCCCTTATCGAACCTGGTTAATCAGGGTTGCGCCCTGAACAACCACGCGTTCACCGCCGGAAAGTCCACCACGAACCAACACCTCAAGTCCATTGAGCGGTTCGGTCAACACCACCATGGGCTCGAAAACTTCAGGCTCCTTTTTCACCCACACAATGGTTTGATTCGACGCATTCTTGACCACCGCAGCACTGGGCACAGCCACGGCATCAACGCCCCCGGACTGTTCCGCATACACCTTCAGCAATTGTCCGGTCGGAAAACTTGTGTTTTGCAGCCCCCGTGCTTCGAATGCCAATGTCAATGCCTGGTCCTTTACACTGCTTGCCGCACCCAGGTACTTCAGCGTTACCCCCTTTTCACCGGCTTGAACGCGGGCGGATTGAAAATCGGGAACCACGCCAGACTCGTACCAGCTTGCCTCTACACGCACCACTGCCGGGTCAACAATTTCAAACAACACATCTCCTTCCGAAAAAACCTTGCCGGAAATGGCCATGGATGACGCCACAATGCCGGTGGACGGCGCACGCAATGTTTCTCTTGAAGCAATGCCGCCAGCCAAGGCCGCCACCTGGCCCTTCAGGCTTTTAACCTGGGCCTGGGCAGCGTCAATTTCCTTTTTTGGTACGGTGTCTGCAAGCTGCAAAAGACGCTCCAGCCGCTTCTCGGTCAAGGTCAGTTCAGACCTCAGTTGAGCAAGTTGTGCCTGTTGCGATGATTTTTCCAAGGCGGCTTGCGGTGTTTGAATGAATCCGAGCACTTGACCCTTTTTCACTTGTTGGCCCAATTGCGGAACACCTTGACCCGGTGGTACAAAACTTCCACCCAGGGTGGTTTGAACAATGCCCCCGGTTTGCGGATCCAGTGCCACCTTGCCGTTCAGTTCAATCACCTTGGCCTGGGGCTTGATCTCGGTTTTCAAAGTGCGAATACCCAATTGGCGCTGGGCAGGCTTGGGCAAAAAAACCTCGCCCGTGGCTTGCCGTTTGGGGCCATCACCCAGGGTTTGCTCGACTGCTTCATCGCCATGATCATGGCCAGGGCCCGCGTAAATATTGAAAGGACTAAAAAGGCCGAACACCAAGACCGAGAGTGCAAAATTTTTGTTGATCATGATTGTTTGCCTTCCTTCATTTTTTTTCGTACAAACCCAACAACAGGCAAACCGAGAAGCAACATGCCGCCCAAGCCATACAACACCCATTCCCAGGCATGTGAATGGGATTCCTCATCGGTGGCGTGGTAGTCTGCATGCGACAGGTCAAGTTGACCGGCCAGCAGATCGGTGAGTTCACCAGATGAAACTGTCAAGGCCACCGACACGGATCCCTCAGACAAACCCTCAGGCAGCACCGCATCAAATTCACCCACGGCATGCAACTCAACGGGTATCGAGCTTCCATTGAGCTCCAAATCAAGCTCCGCATTTTCAACTGGTGCATTGGTGGCGGTATGGTCAATGTAAATTTCCAGCGTGCGACCTTTCAAAATACCCACCGCTTCGAACAGGTCCGATTCCATCACCACCCGTGGCGACGCTTCGCCAGTGGCTGTCGGCTCTTCATCACCGTGATCATGTCCGGGGCCTGCAAAACTGCTTGGTGTCGTAAAAAGGGCGAGTGCAACAAACACAGCACCCATGTAAGTCGATTTTGAATTGATGTATTTCATGGCATGAATCTCTTTGATCGTCATGGTAAAAGTCCAAGTGCCTGTTTGTAGGCAGAGACTTTGGCGGCATATTCCACGGCAGACTTTCGGGCAAGCCTGTTGGCTTCAAAGGCCTGTTGTTCAAAGCGTAGTAGAGTTGGAAGATCGGTTTCGCCCAAGTCGAATGAACGCCGATACAGCCGATACGTTTTATCGGCCAGGTCAGCCTGCTCCAGTGCAGACGTTTTTAACTGGGAAAACATGTCCAGGTTGCCCTCCGCAGCGCGGCCGCGCGCAACCACCGACCTTTGCGTTTTAACCAGCAGGGCCTGTGCGGCAAGCTGATCACTTTCGGCCTGCAATACCCGGCTTTGGTACTCAGAAGAATTGCCCAGCGGTATGCGGGTTGACACCACGAGCGATTTTTCGCTTGTTGATGAAAATGCGCCACGGTCACTGATCACCGCGAGCCCCAATTCGGGATTGGCTCTGGCCTGGGTTTGTACCAGATCAGCCTGTCGCTGCTGTGCATTCAGTTGCGCCTGTGCCAGCTTCAGGGCAGGATGATCCAGCGGTTTCAAGCCATTGGGAATGTCAGTGCTTTCAGTTTGAATGCGAGACAGTGTTGACACAGGCAAACCAATCATCGCGGCATATTCCGCGCTAAGGTCTCCCAAAGCGCCCAATGCACGCCCAAGGTCGGCCTTGGACTGGGCATACAATGCAGAAGCCTGATAGAAATCAGTCTGTGCCAGTTCCCCGGCCATGACACGTCTATCCACATCCACCATCAATTCCTTGGCAGTTTTGGTCCGGGCCTGTGCAATTTCAACATCCAGATTGGCAGCCAGGGTATCCCACAGGGTTTGGCGAACCAGACCAGCAAGTTCCAGCTTCGTCTGCTCAAGCTGCTTCTTGGCAAGCTCGATTTCACTGTCGCGCAGCGCCTGTGTCCGGCTGCGTTCGTTCCAGTTCCAGATTGGGGCAGACAAGCCCAGCTCGAGCTCCCGCAGGCCCTGATTGTTGTAGTTGCGGTCGGTTCGATAAGAACCTTCTACAGAAAGAGGCGCTGCAGTGAAGGCGTTTGCCGCACTGCGTCGGGCCTCAAGCGCCGCCAGTCGTTTGCCTTGGGCTTGAATCTCGGGATCCAGGCTTAATGCAGATTCAAACGCAAGGCGAACCGTCAATTCGGTTTCCACTTCGACGGCCGACTCGGCAAATGCCGAGGCCATCGTGCTGACCATTAAGAAAGCCAGGCAAGTGGACACCACACGATGTGGTGAATACATGGATTCTCTCCAAACAAAAGCTGATGAAATTTCAGTCTTGAGCCGGCATAGGCAGGCCAAAACGGACAACTAACTCAGGTTTTGTTCAGGCCCATTTCGGGCGTTCGATGCGGTTTGAAGAAAAAGATTGAAAGCCCGTGAATTGATCAGATTCCTGATCCAGGGCATGGGGAAGCATTTCAATGGTCAACAAGCTGGGCAGCACACTCGCACTGTGAGCATGGCAGTGGTGGTGGTCGGTATCACATGTCGATTTACCCGCGTTGTCTTGAAGGCTTTGCGTATCGGCAGAGGTACTGGAGTGATCATGATTACCGTGAGAATGACCCACCACTTGAAGCGACGAAGCATGCCCTGAGTCGTGCACGTGATACAACTCCACCGCGGCCCAAAGGCTTTGCAGCGGAAGCATAATGATCAACAACAGAACATAAATTTTCTTCATGGGCATGAGAGTAACACAGACAGAAAAAGGTTCAATACCTCAAATCAATGAGAATGTGCACCGGTGATCGCCTCACCCCGTATTTCAGCCCTTGCCTGTTTGATGACACTGAACGAAGCGGTCAAACCGAGTGTGGCCATGAGCGCTGCCACCGCAAGATCGGGCCAGGCTGTTTGTGTAACTCCCACCAACAAGGCAGCACCCAACACAGCCAGGTTGCCAATTGCATCGTTGCGGCTACACAGCCACACCGAGCGCATGTTGGAATCGCCATTGCGATAACGGTACTGAATGGCAGCAACCCCCACGTTCACGCTCAAGGCCATAACACCCACAACACCCATGGTGGCGTAAGAAGGTACCTGGCCGTGCATGGCTGCATACCCGGCAAAACCCAATACACCCACACCATACAGCCCCATGCACACCCCTTTGAGCAAGGCTGCTTTGGCACGGGTTTGAAGCGCCATTCCCAACACAAACAGGGACAAAGCATAGTTGGCCGCATCGCCACCAAAATCGAGTGAATCGGCAAGCAGAGATACGGAGCCTGCTGACCAACTGGCACCCACTTCAATGAAGAACATGGCTGCGTTCGCAATCAGCGCGATCCACAATACCTTGCGAAAACCGGGATTGTTTGCAGCAGACTTGGCAGCTTCGTCAGAAGGGCAATGGTTGCAACCTGGCATGAAATTTCCTTGATCAGTACTTGTTTTACTTTATTAGAAACCCTGACATGCTGACAAGGTCAAGCTATTCATCGCCCACCAATGCATCAATAATGGGGCAATTGGTCGATTTGTCTATTGCATCACACCGCGCCACAAGCTGCTGCAAAGTATCCTGCATTTTTACAAGGTCTTGAATCCGTGAGCTAATGGACTCCAGCTTGCTTTCAGCCAATACCTGCGTTTCACGACAGGAACTCGCATTGCCCAACGCTAGCAGTTCAGCCACCTCGGACAGGGTAAAACCCAAGGCCTGCGCTCGCTTGATAAAGCGGATCCGCTTGATGTCCCGTGGACCATATTTACGGGCGCCCTGAAGGGGTTTTGCAGGTTGTGCAAGCATGCCCACGCGCTGGTAGTAACGAATGGTTTCAACATTCACGCCCGCTGCCTGGGCCAACCCGCCGATACTTAATGTGTGTTTTTGAATCATGCCTGTTGACTCCGTACTTAGGTACGGCTTTCACAATATCACTTCCTAATGCATTGAGAAATACCAACATGAGAAAACCTCAAAATACCGGCACCCTGATTGCGACCGCACTCGCGGCATTCGGGGCTTCCGTTTGCTGCCTTGGTCCGCTTCTGCTGCTGGCTGTGGGCGTGGGAAGCAGTGCATCAATCGGCATATTTGCTGCGTTGGAACCCTACCGACCCGTTTTTATGGTGATCACGATCAGCTTGCTGGCATTTGCTTACTACAAAATGTTCTGGCGCAAGGAGGGTTGCAACGCTTGCAGCCGCGGTCAGAAGCTGATTTACTGGTTAATCGCCGTGCTTTCAATGCTCATGTTGGCAGTGCCATGGTTCATGTAAAAGCGGGGGAACGCACCATGACTGAAGTTGTACGTGAGTCGATTTTGACTTGTCCAAGTTGCGGCAAAAGCACCCTTTGCGTAATGCCAACGGACGCCTGCCTGTTTTTCTTCAAGTGTGAACACTGCAATATTTTGTTGAAACCCAAACCTGGAGATTGCTGTGTTTTTTGCTCGTATGGGTCGGTGAAATGCCCACCCGTTCAGCAAGGCAAATCAGGTTGCTAAGGCCACAGCCCCGGCACAAGCCACGTATTGGAAGCCGGGCCCAAAAAGGCCCGGCGCTTCTATCACTTTATGCGCAAAGCGGGCATGCGGCCAAAGCCACAGTCACCAAGCCAAACACGCCAACAGCAGCGGCAAACAATTTAACTTTCATCAAAAATCTCCTAGAAAAGCATGGGGAACATTCCCGAATTTCAGGGTGCATGTTCCAGCCACTGGAAGGTCAAGCCTTATTTTTTTCTTCAGTTGATGCGGGCAAAATATAGTCTGCAATCAAAAATTCGCCTTCGGGTTCATGGGGTACACCAGCCAGCCTGGACGCAATCGCGGCATTGTTCACCCGAATGTCGATCAACTTTTTCTCCAGTTCCTGAAGGCTTTGCTTCAATTGCTGAACCTCGACGAGTTTTCGCTCAATCAACTCGTCAACCCGGGTTCTTGAACCACAACCACAGGCGGGGCCTTGGTCATAATAATCAAGCACAGACTGAATTTCCTTGATCGAAAAATCGAGTTCGCGAGCCTTTTTGACAAAATCAAGCCTGGACAGGTCTTCTGGTCCAAAAACACGGTTCTTGCTAGTAGAAAACCACGACTCAGAATCAGCCCGCTTCGGAGCAATCAAGCCCTGATCTTCGTAAAACCGAATGGTCTTTGGATTCAAGCCAAGTCTCTTGGCAACGTCACTTATTTTCATGTCATTCAAACTTGGAGTGCGTAGAGGTCATTGATACTTCAAAACGGTACATTAGGCAAATCAGGCCGGATACGAGCGCAGCGCGTCATACACAGCCCACCAGCGGTCTTGCCCCCACACCACGGTGTTGCCCACTTTGAATGAGGGCACCCCCCACAAACCAGCGGCAAACAGCTCCTCTCTGTTGGCTGTGGCCCGCTCGCGCCAGGCCTCGTGTTGTAGCGCCACTTCTGCACCTTCCCAACGCAAACCAGCGCGTTCTACAATTTTTTTCAAACCTTTGTCGCTTCCGGCGTCAATGCCTTCGGCCCACACACCCTGCATGTAGGAAAGCACAAATTCTTGCCCCTTGTTGTGCTGTTCGGCAAACGGGATCAAAGCCAGGCCGCGCTCGGTGGGTTTGCCCACGGGGTCGTTCAAACGGCCAAATGGGATGCCGCGCACATGCGCTTCCCGGGCGGTGTCGTACACAATGTATTCGCGCTTCACCTTGGGCACGGGCAAGCCACGCATCACCATGGGCAATACAAAACGCAAATTAACTTTCGCGCCAGTCAGCCGGCCCAACTCGAAAATACGCGGGGCCACAATGGCGGAATAGGGGCTGCGGAAAGAAAAGAAAAAATCAATGTTTGGCGGGTTCTCTAGTGGTTTGGCGTGCTCAAAACCATCGTCTGCAGGAAACAGCAAGGCAATCGCCCCATTGGCTTGCGCACCCAAAGCCTGCAAGCGCTGCTCGAGGTGGTACAAGCGATCAATGCCCCAGTACCACTCGCCCTCGTAATACAACATGCCGCCCAGGTAGTGCCCTAATTTGTCTCGCAACCCGTCGGCCTGTGCAATGTGGTTTTGTACGTCTTGGCTGGACACCGGTTTCAATGCATTGAAATGCTCGGGGGGCATTAGGGTTTCATCGCTGGCCCACAACCACTCGCCCACCGAGGCCACATGCTCAACAAACTGCCCGCTTTGAATGGCTGCCACCAAAGTGTGGGCAGCCTGGCGGGCACGCGCTAAGGCTGGCTGCCGGCCGTGATCCACAAAACTCAAACTGTGGCGCTGCGCCAGCAAAGCTGCATCCACTCGGCTGTAGGCCACCAGTTTTTCCCGTTCAGGTGCGGCCGAATCGGGCGGAGGGCTCACCACATGTGGCTTCAATTCAATGCTGTAACGCGCCAAAAAGCGAGGCAAAGCCTGGGCCACCAAATGGCTGTAGGGGTCGTCCACCTGGTGAAAGTAATAAACTTGGTGGGGGCGACCAGACGCCAACCGTAGCTTTTCAGCCTTGACCCGCTTGGCCAGCAGGGTAGTGCGCGCAAACCGGTGCTGGGTGATCATGGGCATCAACAGGGTTTTTAAACTCATGGTGCCACCTTTGAAGTTTACATACTGTCAATATTAAGCTGTTTTGACTGGTTTGCCGTACAAAGCCTGCTCAATGAAGTTTTTTTGCACCGTGGGGCGAGGCACTTTTTGGTCAAACCAGCTGCGCACATTCTGGTCCAGGCCAATGCCGTGCATGTAGTTGTACAGCGCGCGGTTCAAGCCTTCGCCCAGTGCTGCATGGTCCACACCAGTGGGGTCGATAAAACCAATGTCGTTTTTCGCAAAAGTGCCTTGGGGCAAGGGCTTCAATTGAATGCCATATTCTTCCGGGTTTTTGCCCACCGGCGAGTGCACAGTGCAGGCAAAACGGTGAAAGTAACCCGATTGAATGCAGCCTTCCGCAAACAACTGACGCACGTATTCCAGCGCATCCACGGTGTCTTGCACAGTTTGGGTGGGGAAGCCGTACATCAGGTAAGCATGTACCAACACGCCGGCATCGGTAAAGCCTTTGGTTACCCGCGCCACCTGCTCCACTGAAACACCCTTCTTCATCAGGTTCAACAAGCGGTCGGATGCCACCTCCAGCCCGCCGCTAACCGCAATGCAGCCACTGTCGGCCAGCAACTGGCAAAGCTCGGGCGTGAAGGATTTTTCAAACCGTATATTGCCCCACCATGAAATGGACACATTGCGCGCAATCAATTCCTGCGCCAAGGCCTTCAGGGCTTTGGGGGGTGCAGCCTCATCCACAAAATGAAAACCGGTTTGCCCGGTTTCCGCCACAATTTGTTCAATGCGATTGACCAGCTCGGTGGCTGTCGCGTTTTCATAGCGGGAAATGTAGTCGAGCGACACATCGCAAAAACTGCATTTTTTCCAGTAACAACCATGTGCCACAGTCAGCTTGTTCCAGCGCCCATCACTCCACAGCCGGTGCATAGGGTTCAGCATGTCGAGCAGGCTGAGGTAACTGTGCAATGGCAAACCATCCCAAGTGGGGGTGCCCACATCGCCGAAGGGCACATCGGGTTCAGCCCAGTTGGTGTACTGCACTTTGCCATCTGCGTTGCGTGTGAAAGTGCGCACCAAACGCTGCGGGCCGCGCTTGCCTTGCAGGTGTTCAATCAGGCAAAGCAGGGGGCGCTCGCCGGAATCCAGGGTAACGAAGTCTACGAAGTCGAAAAGGCGTGGCTCGCCCAGTTCACGCAATTCGGTATTCACATAGCCACCACCCAATCCAATCTTGATGGCGGGGTTCTCGGCCTTCATGGCTTGTGCCATGCGCAAGGCGGCATACACCGCACCGGGAAAGGGCACAGACAACAACACCAGTTGCGGTTGCTGCCGCCTGAATTCTTCCAGGGTCAGCTCTACAAGAATTTCATCAATCAGCGTGAAAGGCTGCTGCAAGGCATCGGCCAGCGGGTCGAAGCTGGGCTGGCTGCCGGCCAGCGATTCTGCATAACGCACAAACTCAAAGCGTTCATCAATCGAATCAGCGATTACGTCGGCCAGGTCGTTCAGGTACAAAGTGGCCAAATGGCGGGCTTTGTCTTGTGCACCGAGGGCACCAAAGGCCCAAGCCAACGGGTCGCCGCCTTCTTCGTCCACATACACATCCAGCGCCTCGAACCGCGGGCCTTCCGGCAAAAAAGCCCGGCTGTTGATTCGGTGCGCCAGGGTGGAATCGCCGCCCTGCAAAAAGCGAATGGTGGGGGCAATGGTGGCACGGTAACGGCTGAACTGATCCATGAACAGGGCCACGCGCTCGGTCACCTCCTCGTACTGCTCAATTTCTGCGGCAATCCTGTCCAGCCCCTCGGGTGAAAACAGCTTGAGCACCAGGCCCAGCGCAATGTCGGCCTGTACGGCATCAACGCCCTGCTTGCGCAAAAAGCCGGTGATGTAAGCAGTGGATGGATAGGGCGTGTTGAGCTGCGTCATCGGCGGGATGAAAGACAACACACGGAAAGGGGTAGACACGATAAAACCTCGGGCTGAACGTGCCTAGATTCTACACCCAGCGGGCGCAATCGATTCTTGGGTTTTATGCGGCAAAGACTTCGTACAGCATGACGCTACACAACAAGGCTGCAGACCACTGCCCCAGGGCCTCCCAAAACTGTTTCATCTTCAAAGCCCCCTGCCTGTAGTCCTGCCTTTACAATAGACTACAGCTCAAAACAAAGTTCAATCCATGACACAACAACTGACTGTATTTGCCAAGTGCAACACGCCGCTTGAACATGACCGCCCTCGCCCGGATCGGCTTGAAAAGGGCAATCCTTTGCGCAGCACCTGGAATCACTATGAAAACAACGGAGTCAGTGCCGGTGTGTGGGCCTGCGAAACAGGGGCTTGGCGTATTGCATTTGCCCCGGGTAAAGATGAATTTTTTCATGTGCTGCAAGGGCGCATTCAAATTACGAACGCAGAGGGAGTAACCGAACATTTTGGTCCGGGCGATGCCGGAGTAATTCCTGCGGAATTCACAGGTGTTTTCGAGGTACTGGAGCCAGTGCGCAAACATTACGTGATCGTCGATCGCGCAGCGGTGAACTGACATGGCGGCGCTCAACCCCGGGGAGTTCAGCCAGAACATTCAACTGGGCATTGAAGTGGTGGCCACACTGGCCTTTGCCCTGAGCGGAATTCTTGAAGGTGCGCGCAAGCGGCTGGACGCCGTGGGGGTGTGCGTGGTCGCCTTTTTGGCGGCCTTTGGTGGCGGTACGCTGCGCGATTTGTTGCTGGATGTACGCCCCTTTTTCTGGGTGAAATACATTGAATTGCTGTGGGCCGTGTTCGTGCTGTGCATCGTGGCCATGTTGTTTATGCGGCAGCGACATTTCAAGTTCACTGAAAAAGCCATTTTGTGGCCCGATACTTTGGGGCTGGGCCTGTTCACCGCAGCGGGCGTTTTTGCATCCATCATGGCAGGCATGCCCAGCCTGGTGGCTGTGTTCATGGGTGTAATTACTGGCGTGTTTGGCGGTGTGCTGCGCGACATTGTTTGCAATGAAATTCCGCAAGCCTTCAAAGACCACCGCCCTTACGCCATTTGCGCCTTCTTCGGCGGCTGGGCTTACATTGGCCTACGTGAACTGGGCAACCCCGCCTACGTCAACATGCTGGGCTGTGTACTGGTGACCGTGGGCCTGCGGGCATTTGCAGTGTGGAAGGATGTGCGGCTTCCTGAGTGGAGAAGCTAAGTGGATAAGCCAAGTTGGTGGGTTAAAACAAACCCATGGCCAGGCCGCTTGCAAATGCGGTACCCAAATCGCGGCAATGTTGCAAATCCGCGGGGGCAATGGTTTTGGGTGCCAGAATTTTTTCAGGTGTTTGCGCGTGAGTGCACACAATGTGTGGCGGTGCCATTTCCGTTAAACGCCAACCCGTGGCAATGCGCTGAATTTGCTTGACTGCACCCTGCCCGTCGCTGCCGGCGCACACCAACACCGTGTAGGGCCGCCCATTGATTTGATCCAGCACCGCGTAGTATGTGCGGTCGAAAAAATCTTTCATCAAACCCGCCATGCTGCCCAAGGTTTCAGGGGCAACGAATACATAGCCGTGCGCATTCAACACATGTTCAGCATTTGTTTCACTGGCGTGCAAAAGCACAGTACGGGTATTGGGTTCAGTGCCCGCCCCTTCAGCCACCGCCTGGGCCATGGCTTTGGAACCGCCTGTGATGGAGTGGTAGATGATGAGCAAGGTTTTCATGGGCTGGGGTTATGGTTTCTATTTAACCTGAACAGGGTACAAGTTTGATAGCCATGAAAACAGCCCCTAGACTCGTGAAAATCGAAAACTCTCGCCCTGAGGCAAAGTCATGTCCAGTTTAGCCATGCAAAAACCACTGAACTCAAAAATGGTCATCTCCAAATCAGGAATTGAGCGTATCTCGAAAGATGAAGGTTTCTCCGCAATTCCCTAAAACGACATTGCAGGCAATTGCACCGTGGGTGTTGGCATTCTTCTTAGCTACAGCCCATGCACAGAACAACAGATGAAAACCAAATACGACTTGGCCAAGTTGAATGCGACCTTCCACGACCGTTTGGAAGAAGCTCAAAAGTACGTTCGGTTCTATATCAGGGAGGCTCAACTTAGCCAAGAGCAATTCGATGCCCTAACAAGCTTTGTGTTTAACGTGGGTGTAGGAAATGCAAAAGATGTGCTGGCGTTTGCAAACAAAGGGGATTACCAGAAAGTTGAAAACGAAATGAACCGGTTTGTTTGCATCACGGAGAAGGGCAAAGACGGAAAGCCAAGCCGAAAGAAACTCTCTAACGGTCTTGCAAATCGTCGCAAGCGGGAGATTGTTCCTTTTCAAATTCAGCCTTGAACCGTTGATTCTGCGAGAACACGACCATGCATAAACTTCTTTGCCTTCTTTTTCTTACCCTCGCGGCTTGTTCGAACGTTTCGGAATTAGGCGATATACAAGGGGAATGGACTATCAGCAAGGAACTTGCTGCCGCAACTATCGTTGGGATCAGTGATGAGGAAACTGCTGAATTAATTGGCGACAAACTATCTATAAGCGCGCAAGAAATTCTGTTTCAGAATCAAAGCTGTGACTACTCACGCGTCGAGAAGAATGAACAAACCATTGTGGAGTTTCTACAATTCTATTCTTTGGATAGCAACACAAAACTGCCGGAAGGAGCGAGTGTTTTGGGTGTTGATTGCGAGGGTGATATGGCCATCAAACATCTGCTGAATAGTGAAGACAAGCTTTGGTTGATTTGGTATGGGGTGCTGCTGGAGGCGGATCGGATTTAGCGGGTTGACTGCTTTTCGGCCAAAACCGTCATGCTGAGCTGATCTACTTAATGCTTAATTTGGGATAAAACAAAAACCAGCCGATCAAGCTTAAAGCCATCTGAACTAGAGTAGTGGAGGAGCAAATTCAATATCCATTTAAATTTCTTCTTCACCCTTAGCTACAAGAAAAAATCCGCATTTCTCACCCTTCACTTGTTTTTGCTAGGCTCACCTTCTTGAAAAATTCACGAGAAATGCTTTGGCCACCATTCAATTTTTAAACGCAGAAAAAAGCATGCAGTTTGTGTCAGAGTACTCAAGGTTGGTGCTCACAGACATCATGCGAAAGGCGGGCGTACCTTCAATTCTAGTTACCAGCACTGCGCGTACCCCTGCGGATCAAGCCCGGATCATGTACGAGAATATTGAACGCTATGGGATAGAGCACCAAAAGTTGCTATACAGCAAGTATGGTGACCAAGTGATTGACGAGTACTCAAAGTACAAATCGAAAAAGCATCACAAGCAGTTCATTATTTCAATGATGCAAGCGAAAATAATTGCGCTTGATCCATCCAAGATTTCAAACCACGTAGCTGATCCAATGAAATTGAATGTGATCGACATCGCCCCTTCCAGCATCGACCCAAGCCTACGCAGGCTATTTGTGACAGCGGTACTAGGCGAAAAACGAGTTGCGAAATACCTTGGCCCACCCAAAGACCCCGCCTATCATTTGGAAATTCCACAGCCCGAGAAATCATGATTAAGAAAGCTGCTTTGTATTTTGTCTTTGTGTGTCTTTCAACTTCCCTGGCGCCTGCTTGGGCAGGTTCCGGAAACGACTGCGTATATGAACACAGTGGCGTTGATGTGCAGAAGTTTAAAAAATCGAGGCATGTGATTGGCTTTGAGAAGTTGGAGAGAAACACTGGTTACATGGGTGCCCTAAAAGGCATTGGTGGTTTTCATCTGCAACTTTTCAATTGCGTGCACTACGGTGCAACGCTAACTGTTCTTCTCGGTCCTAACCCCAACGCGGAGACGGTGACTAAAACCTTCGATACATTGCCAACCTTGTTATTCCCCGCAGTGGAGGTGGCAAAGGTGAAGGCAGCGTTAAAGGAAGTTAAGTTAGATGCTTTGTACAATCAACAGCACCTGGAAAGATTGGCGGCTGAAATTGGAATGACTGATATAAATGTGCAAATAATGGATGCAAACGGTATGAGTTTGTTGGTGTTTGCGTTTTATGGGGGGTGAGGCTTGTGCGAGTGTACCTATCGGCAATCTTTGAAGAAAGGTCGATAAATTGGGCATTGAAGTTGATGATGCACTGGAAATTTCAGAACAAACTGAAATCTGATTTCACGCGCTTCTTAGACACCGAGTTCCCGCAGCACTTCTGGATGAGTAACCGCAACTTTGAGCAGGGTTTTCGCCGCGCCGGTTGGGCTTCGGCGGCCCTGTTCCCAGTCCTGCAGGGTGCGAGCCGACACACCCAGCAAAGAAGCGAATGCTTGCTGAGACAACCCCATTTTGGCGCGTGCCTCTGCCGCTGGCGATAACTCAACCTGGTTGATGCGTGCGGCCTTGCCTTGACGCATTTGTTTCACAGACTTGAGTAAGTCATCTTGAAATTTTTTAATTTCAGAGTCCATCTTCTACTCCCTTTCTCAATTCAGCTAAAAAGGCGGTTGGAAGGTTATCGAACTTGGCCTTTTTGTACACGATGAGCAGCCAAATGACCGACTCAGTCGCATTGAAATAAATTACCCTAGCGCCACCTCGCGTACCTCGGCAAGCAGATGACCACCGAACTTTCCTACAGCCACCGGAATGACATCGCCAGCTTCTGGATTATTGGCAATCCAGTTGATGAATTCTATCCGCTCGGCGTCTGACCACACATCGCTAGCGTATTTTTGAAATATTGGGGTTTCGGCTACGGTTCTCACACCTGAGAATATACGGCAATGCCGTATATTTGACAATACTTGGTAGGGTTAAGGGCTGCCATTCGACCGAGGCGGTCGTGTGGGTTTAGATTTTGAAAATCTCTCAAGTGATTGCAAGCCGGCTTTGTGTCTCGCGAACACGCAGACCCAAGTATCCTTTTGATTAAGTTTCAAGTCAAAAGTAGGCTCACATGGTTTCCAAATTTAGTGAGCGGATGTGAAGTGGCAACTTTAGTGTTCTATGTAAACCAAGGCATGTTTGTTGCAAAAGGCAAAGCCCAAGAGCTGGCTACTTACGCCACCAGCGGGCGTAATATCTGCACCAATCAAACGATTTGCCAAAGCAGGAAATCAATAGGGCCACTTCCGAAAGGACGCTACCGTGTGGTCTCTGCTGAACCGAGTGACCCGAGCCTGCTACGGGACCTGATCAGAAATTCAACTGGCGATTGGGGCGATTGGCGGGTGCCCTTGCATCCCTTAGAAGACAATGTCATGTTTGGTCGAGATGACTTCTTCATTCACTGTGGACGGCGCAGTGGCTCCAAAGGCTGCATCGACATAGGTGGGGGAATTATGGGAAGCAAATCCACCGACTTGATCAAGTCGATTATTCTCGAAGAAGCCGAGAGCATTTTGTATGACCGCTGAAAACTCACTTAGTACGCAACAAGGTCTAGCTCTAGGGCTCGCATTCTTATTGTTGACCCTGCTGTACTGCCTAGACTTCTTGCAGATTCAAAACCTTGAGTCACGCGGTTTGATTGTTCTGGAAGTTTTGGTAATTACTGCCCCCTTCCTGGCTGGTGCAGTTGCGCGGCATTTAAAGCAAGCGATCCTGTTCCTGCTTGTATTTATACTTGGCAAGCTCACGTTCGACTACTTGATCTTTGTTTTCCAGCTGGAGACTTTTTACTCCGATATTCCTTTGGTGTTGTCGGACTGGGTGCCGATTGCTGTGCTGCGTTTGGCTTTACCTGTGTTTTTCGTATTGTTGGGTTTAGTCACTTACGTTGTATTGGCCAAGCAATTTAAGAAGTTGCAGCAAAGATGACGTCTGGGCGGTTTGGGGTGCGGTTTTAGGAAGCAAAGCTGATTGAGTAGGGTGACTGCTTATCGGCCAAAGCTGACTCTCAAATGTTCTTGAAAGACGACAGATTTGGTTCCAGGGCAGTCCATCGTCGCGCCACTCAACTTCGTGTGGATTTTGGATAAAGTGGGCGTTGAGCTGACTGAGAAATTTCGGTCGAAGTATCGAGAGAGAAAGCCTTAAATGTGATATTTGGCTGCTATAGTTTGAAGGGTTACTATCGCAAGGAAACTTGCGATGATGGGGTTTATTTTTCCAAAATATTCATCAGAATCTGGCATTTCAATCGTGGTTATATTCTTCTTTCCATCTCCTGTTCGGGAGTGAAAGAATCTATTTCTGATAGTAATTAAGAATTCGGGGATGTCAGAAAATTTAATCTCAACCTCATTATTGGCTTGATCTGTGCTAACGAATTTTGCAAATCTAGTAGAAGTTAGATTGTAATAATTTGCACCGTGGCCGCTTATGGTTGAGAATGAGATTTTCTGAGCAACCTCCAATTTGAGTGGATCTATGAATCGTCCTTTGCCTAGAAATTTCTTAAATAGGCCTAACTCGCCTTCAATGTCTGCATTAAGTATTGATTTAAGGTCGTTGAAGGTGCCTCGATAATCACTCTGAGTTGATGAGTAAAGTAATGGGACCGAATAGGAGATTCGTTCCAAAATTCTATATAAGAAAACGAAGGCGCTAGTGCTGTTTCCTTTTGTTGTTTGAATTTGATAATTCATAAATTCTGAAATCACTTCTTTGTAAAAATCTCTATTGTCACCAAGAGTCAATTTTATGAGCCTCTTCACACTACCGCCAATCGAATAGTCTGATAAGAAGTCATTTACTGCAATTGCCGGTGACTTTGTCTGGACTGTTGCAGGTAGCGATGAGTAATCAACTTCTTGCTTTCTACGCGTGTTTCCTCTGGCTACCGTTGCCGTCCCCAGGAGCAGTCGTATCAATAGGTATTGATATGAGTGCTCTGCATTTTTGGGAATGTTGCCCAGCCCTTCCAGGGTAGTACCTGATATTTGAACCGACATGGTCAAATCCGATCGGAAATTTTGTCCAAGAGTTCAAATTCGTCGAGTTTATTTAGGGACTGATAATTTTGGAAAAAGTAGGCAACCAACTCGCGACGGACTTTGCCGAGATTAACCTTGCTTACATTAATTGAGGAAAACGCCTGTTCAAATCTGCTTATGGCTCCTTCGATCATTTCTACTTCGACTGATTTTAGTTTCGGTGCTGAGGTCTTTGCTCCAACACAAAATCCAATAAAATTGTTCTGAACTCTGATCCAGTCGTTCAACTTCCCTGATTTACTAAATTTGTTTACCAGCTCGACAATATCCATGAATTCGACTTTACTGGTCGGGATATCTGAGTCAATTATTTTTGAGGCGATGAGTTCATCCATCTTTTCCTCGATAATTTTCTGATTATCAATATTTACCGATCCACTAAGATATGCCACGTAACCTTTGACGAAGTCGGCTTTTTTGAAAGATTCTGGCGCTCGGACTCGGCCTTTTCCCTTTTCCGCAACGAGCTTAAGATCGACTCCATCGAAATTGAAAAAAGCATCAGCAAGTACATCTATTTGATGACGTGCCGACATTGGCTTTTGACCGTTGTTGAGCGTAATCATTCGATATAGGAGCCTATCGCGAGAACTCGCGATGATGAAATTAACGTGTATGGCACGAGTGGCATCAAAGCCATCCTTCAGGGCTGCGCGGCGCAGAGTGTTTAGGCGTTGTATGCCATCCAGGACAAAAGCATTGCTGATGTTTTGCGAGATATATTCTTCAATGCTGTTTTTGGTTTGCTTTCGAGCCGGAAATGAATGTATGAGGGCGATGGTGATTGGCGGCATCACGCAGCCTCGTACAATATCGTCTTCGAGCCGACTGTAAAATTTTGTGTTCAAGGCATCGCGCTGAATTTCCAGTCGACCGATCAAAGGGACAAATTTGTCAAGCGCAAATTGATATTGAGTAGAAGCCGTAACTACGTAGCCATCGATTACGACGTCGGTGTCAAGCGTGTAGAAGTTAAGGCTCATGAGGTGTTTTCTGATTGAATTTATATAATTTTTGATAATAAGGGTAGCGGTGTACTCAGTCAAATGGTGCTAGTCCATTCCATTGTTGATGGTTTCAACGTTCCCCAAGGACTAGGTTTGAGAAGGTCTGATATCTCAAAGCAATCAAACGCCGTCGACAACATTTAGACGACGGTAGTTCGGCACTGATAAAATGTATGGATGTAATGCTTTAGGGCCAGTCGTAGCATAGATGTGCATGGACAGATGCTCCTGGCCGATAGATGGGGTCGAGTTCACCCTGACGGTTCGTCCGCTGCGGCCGAAAAAAGTCTCAACAGCCATCAATTTAAGTAGTGTAAAAGGGCGGAAGAAACACTAATACTTAGGCGCGCCACACACGAATGAATCTTTACATGCGCGGCAGTTGCGACCGCCCAATTTTGGGTGTCGCAACAGCTTTAGGCGAAGCAACATCAGCCCAACCCGCTTGCGTAATTTTGTCCGTCAGTGAAGGCAGGCTCCACGACTTTTTCAAGCGCAAACTGTTCATCCCTTCGTTCCATGTGTGCAACATACGCGGCCCAATAAGCTCGAAGCAGGGATAGTTGCGAGCAGCTTGCACAAGCTCAGGCGATATATCCACCATGGCCTCGCAAATACGCTCTACTCGCGTGCGGGTCTCCTGCGCGCCAATGCCACAAGATGTCTGCAAAAAGAGCTCCAATGACTTACCAGGAGACCAGGTGCTGCGCCCATTCACAGACATCGCAGGGGGATTCTTGCAATAGTCCTCATAAACCGTAATGGTTAGCATGTCGTACACCGGCGCAAGTCTTACATCGTCTCGGTTCTGGTACAGCAATGCAATGTTTTTGGTGTGGCAATCAGCGTTGCGCAGGGCGTAGCTTAGCAACAGTTGGTTGCCCAAGTGGGAAAGGGCGAGTGGCTGGCTTGCGGGTACAGTAACGTCTTTGATGCGTTTGGCCACCCTTTCCCAAGTCGACTCGTACTTCTGCTCCGGGCGTAGCGTGAGCAAGCTGCAAAGGTCTTCCATACCAAGCCGGGTGTCGCTTCCTTCAAGGTAGTCAAAACGGTGCACCACAAGGGCCTGCCCATCATCCGAAACTTCGGTCTTCGCGGCGTACCCAAAAGCACGGTCTGCAACCTTCATGCAAAAGTGTTCGTTCAAGGCAATGCCCGGTAAGCGCGCCGTTGTTCCTTTCACAATGTAGCGTTCTGTTGCCAGCGTGCCTCTGTTCGCTTCACCTATTGTGTTTGGTGTAAGGAACTTGGGTACAACCCCGCTCACTCCCGATGCGGCAAAGCGCCGCACCAGGGAAACAAACGCTTCTTCTGAGTTATCGCCACGCAAAATATCTTTGAGTTCAAATGCCAATGGCGGTGTCTTCGGGTTGGCCCCAACAGGAGCCACCTTCACACGGCCAATCACGTTGCGCCCCACAACTGAAAGCAGATTCAGCGCAGACGCGCCAACGTGTGGGCCCAGCTGCTCTTGCAGGGTGCTCAGCAAGAATCCTTCTGGAAGATTCATGCGAAACAGTGGATGCAACTCTGGATAGGAGTACGACTCGGTACGAACCGGCATCAATAAAGAGGCGAACAGTTCCTGTGGAGCATCCGGGTAGTACGTCAGCACATGCTTGAAGTTATCCGGAGAATCCAGCGTGGCCACGGGTTGGTCATGTACAAACACCGTCAGCTTCATGGTTGCCCCTTCAACGTGGCCGCCGTGCGCCAACCGGTTGGACGGTTTCTTGCTGCCGTTGTGCCAGCGCATCGTCCAAGGTGAACTCGGTGCGTACGGAAGCAATTAGAACCCCGTGCCCCAGCACTTCCAGCAAACGAAGTAGCTTGCGCGAGCCGAACTCGGCGACCTGGCCTGTTTCAAATCGAGCCAAAGTGGATTGCCCCATACCCGCCAGTTTGCCCAACTCTTTTTGGGTCATTCCCTTATCCCGACGTAAGCGGGCTACTTCCAAGCCCAGTTCTGGCAATGAAGTAAAAATATGCTGCATTTGCTATATTTCTCCAGTGATTTTGTCAACAAATAACGCTGTACTGAATATTTATAGCGAAGCCTTTTTGGGTCGAAAATTGGCTATCAATACAAAGTTAAGCATTTCTTCGTCGACACTTATAATAGCAAATACAGCATAATTATCAAGTACAAATCTGGTTTAGTTTGCTCGACTAGCCCCCACACACCGATCGGCGTAGACTAATTCACAAAATAAATAAAAAAGTTGTCACCTCACCTCAGGAAGTAGCGCCCATGGAAGCAATCCCTCAAGAACCCACCCCCAAAGACTTTTCAGACAAGTTCGCCAAATCGCTCACCATGTTTTTTCGCTGGTTTGCCGACACTTTCTTTGCCAAACGCTATGGACACCGGGCAGTCATTCTGGAAACCGTGGCAGGTGTACCCGGCATGGTGGCTGGCATGTGGATCCACCTGAAAAGCTTGCGGAAAATGAAAACCGGCTACGGCCCCACCATTCGAACCCTGCTTGAAGAAGCTGAAAACGAACGCATGCATTTGATGATTTTTATTGAAATTGCGAAACCCAGTGTGGGCGAGCGCATGTTGGTGTTGTTTGCACAACTGGTTTTTTGGCACTTCTATTTCGTGCTGTATGTGTTCTTCCCGAAAACTGCGCACCGCATGGTGGGCTACTTCGAAAACCAGGCAGTAATCAGCTACACCGACTACCTTGCGGAAATTGATGCAGGGCGAATTGAAAACATCGCCGCACCGAAAATTGCAATCGACTATTACAAACTACCCGCCGATGCCAAGCTACGCGATGTGGTCATCGCCGTGCGCAAAGATGAACAAGGCCATGCCGATGTGAACCACGACATGGCCGATCATCCGCTGGCGGTGTAACTTCAAGCGGCTGCCTGTTCCTGGTTCAAGCGAATCAACAAGTACACTGCAAACCCGGTGGCAACACCGGGTACTACGCCCAGCAGCAATGCCATCCAACCGTGGCGAATGCCCTTCACTTTGGCCTCGTACATCACCCACACGGCCAACACGGCCCAGGTGAAGAAAATGTCCATGGCATAACCCGAGGCATAGGGGTTCACAAAACCACCCGCAAACGCACCCACAATGTCTGGGTTGTCGATGAACGGCGGAATGCACACCAAGGCAAATGCCACGGCGAATGCCACAGCCAGTACCACCAGAAATCTGCGATATGCCGCTGTTCCCATAAACTCGAACCCCCCTTTTTATTGGTCAATTGAACCGGGTTAATTTGAATCAACACCACAATTTCACTACTATATCTCCACTGTATTCACCCACACTCAACATGCTTCGCTACCACACCATTCCTGTTACACCCTTTGCACAAAATTGTTCCCTCGTGTGGTGCAGTGAAACCAACAAGGCAGCGATCATCGACCCCGGTGGCGATTTGAACAAACTCAAGAAGGCTGTTGCCGATCGCAATCTTGAACTGCAAGCAATCTGGCTGACCCACGCGCACATTGACCACGCGGGTGGGGTGGCAGAACTTGCAGAGCAACTCAACTTGCCCATCATCGGCCCACACCAGGGCGATCAGTTCTGGATCGACCGACTGGCCGACCAAAGCCGCATGTTCAACTTTCCCTTGAGTAAGCCTTTCACACCCAACCGTTGGCTGGCCGATGGCGACACAGTTCAAATTGGCAATTGCACCCTGAATGTGCGCCACTGCCCGGGCCACACACCGGGCCACGTGGTGTTTCACTCGGAGGAAGCCAAACGTGCGTTTGTGGGCGATGTGCTGTTTGTAGGCAGCATGGGCCGCACGGACTTTCCCGGTGGCGACCATGAAACCCTGATCGACAGCATTCGCAACCGCTTGTGGCCCATGGGCAACGACACCGTGTTTATTCCAGGCCACGGGCCAGAAGGCAGCTTTGGTCAGGAACGCCGAAGCAACCCGTATGTGCGCGACCTACAGTTTTAAGGCATTGCCATGAACCTGCTGGCTGCGCTGCGGTTTTACTTGCCAAACCATGCTTTTGGCAGGCAGGTCAAACCAGTTGTCACCGCGCAACTGTGGCAAACTGCGCAGCGCATTCAACAAGGTATTCAGCACACACGCCCGCCACATTCGTTGGGCTTGGGCCTGATCATTCGCTACATGGAATGGGATGTGGCCTTGTACCGCGCAGCACTCGAAGAGGGAATGCCCCGCACCGAAGCAGGCCAGTTGATTGAAACCATCAACTGGCAGTTGTTTGGTCCGCCGATTGAATTGGGTTTCAAGCTGTCTCGCCTGCGCAGCGCAAAAGCACTGGTGCGCGCACGGTGGTTGACCAACCTCATGTTCAAGGTGATGTTCACCAAACCGTTTGCACGCACAGTGCACCCCACCAACGGTGCGGTGGCCTTTGATGTCACTGTTTGCCCGCTGGCCAATTACTTTAAACAGCAGGGCGTGCCTGAACTAACCCGCCATGCCGCATGCAGCCTGGACCACCAAATGGCTGCGCAGTGGGGTTTGCAATTGCAACGCGTCCAAACCATTGCACAAGCGCACCCACTGTGCGACTTCAGGTTTGTGCCACCCAAAACGCCCCAATAATCGTTTTCACATCACTGACTTCACCTGCCTTGATTTGCCTCATCAACTCGGCAGGTTCAACCAGCACCACATCCAGAAACTCATTGTGGTCCAGCTGTCGTTCTTGCAGGGTTAAACCACGCGCCACATACAACTCGATCTTTTCTGTGGAATAGGAAATGACCGGGTGAATGGTGGTGATGTATTCCAGCGTTTGCGCCACATAGCCGGTTTCTTCCAGCAGTTCCCGATGAGCCGTGGCCACTGGGTCTTCACCCGGATCAATTTTGCCAGCCGGAAATTCCAGAAACACGCGGTGCAAAGGGTAGCGAAATTGCCGCTCCATCACAAAGCGACCATCATCCAGAATGGGAATGATGGCCACCGCGCCCGGGTGCACCGTATATTCGCGCACCGATTGTTCACCATTGGGCAGGCGCACCGTGTCCTGGTTCACTTTCATCAAATGCCCGTCAAACACGCGTGTGCTGGCAATACAGGTTTCTTCCAGGTGCTTTTCAGAATTGGACATACAACGCCACATCAAAAGATTGAAACAGCACATTTGACCACATTGAGTTCTCTGCGTTAACCCTGGGCTTGCCAGTGGTAAACTCAATCGCCACCTTTCTGTAAATTTCCCTATGTCACTGCTGTCCAGCTTGCTATTGCTTATTGTGGTTGCCCGCTTGTTCGGCCGCCTGTTTGCACGCTACAACCAGCCCGAGCTCATCGGTGAAATTCTGGCTGGTGTGTTGCTGGGCCCTGCCATTCTGGGTTTGATTGAACCCAACAAAGCGCTGGCGGGTGTAACCGAGCTCGCCGTGTTCCTGATCATTCTGAACGCTGGCCTCGAAATGCGCTTTTCCGACATTGTGAGTGCCATGAAAGGCCGCGGACTGATGCTGGCGGCCATCAGCTTTTTTATTCCATTCGGTGGTGGTGTGTTGGTTGCGGCAGCATTTGGTCAGGACATCATGCGCATGATTTTTCTGGGCCTGTGTATTTCGATTACCGCACTGCCGGTGGCCGTGAAGTTGATGGACAGCCTCGGCATTTTGCACACCCCCATTGCCAAGTTTTCACTGGCCACTGCTGTGGTCAACGACGTGGCTGCGCTTTTTATTCTGGGCATTGTGCTAAACCTGCCTGAAACACTCACCCTGGGCGACGCCAGCGTGGCCGTGGGCATAGCCACCCTGAAACTGATGGCCATGGGCCTGGTGGTGGTGGGGCTGAACCAATTGCTGAACTGGCTTGAAAAACGCAACGTGAATGTGCAGGCCTTGCCAGAATCCATGATCAAAATATTTGGTCCTGAAGCCTTGTTCGGTATTGTGATTGTGTTTGTGCTGGTGTTTGGCACCATCAGCGAGGCCCTGGGTTTTCACTTTGTGATTGGTGCATTTTTTGGAGCGCTGTTTCTCGACAAGAAACACTTCATCGCCTCGCGCTACAAAGACCTGCAAGGCACGCTGGGGTCGATCACCAATGGTTTTCTGGGCCCAATTTTCTTCGCGTATCTGGGGCTCGAATTGCAACTCATCAGCCTGACTGAATGGAACTTCCCGCTGGTGGTTATTTTGGTGTCGATTGTTACCAAATTGTTTGCAGGCTGGCTGGGGGGTTTGATGGTGGGCATGGACCACCGCGAATCATTGGGTTTGGGCGCAGTACTCAACGGCCGTGGCGTGATGGAGTTGGTGGTGGCCGGCATTGCTTACCAGAACGGCTTTATTGGCCCCACCATGTTCTCAACCTTGGTGTTAATGGGCATTGTCACCACCTTCCTGACACCTATTTTCTTCAAACAGGTGTACCGGGGCAACAAGCTTGAAGAATACCGCCAGGAAAGCCGAAGCTGAGCCCTTCAACAACTCGCACAGGGTTGCTTAAAGCGCGTTTTTGGCTGCCATGGCATGCCCGGGCCAGGTAATTTCAAGCTCATAGGAAATGGAGCGTGAAAGCCCGTCGAGGTCGGGAAACAAAGTGGCGTGCGTAATGTTCATTCGGTACAGGGCCAACATGGCCTCTTTTCGAATGCTGGCCGGCAAAATGAACTTGCGGATCATCGCGGGGCCGGTCTCGTACTGTTGAATAATTTCATCAATCGGTTTGTCCAACACACCCGGCACCACAAACGTGCCTGATTGCGCCACCAGCCGCCTATCCATCTGGTCGGGTTCGCCCACCCACATAATGTCATTGGCATTGGTTGCAAAGTAACGCTCAAAATTGCCCGGAATACGCGGGTCTATCATGTCGCGGTGAAGAGTGGCGTTGTTGATCGGCGTGGCCATCCACAACCGTGGTGTGTCCAATGCAAACACGGCCGAGTTTTTAACCGCTCTTTCCAGCGCAAAAAACGCAGCCACAAAAGGCGACTTCGTGAAGTCGAGCATGCGGGTGGGTGCGCCGTGGTGCTGCATCAAGGCAAGGCAGCGAATGTCGTCATCGAGCACACTGGCATCGGGCAAATAGTTGTGCGCCTTGCGGCGAAAAATTCGAAAGGCACGTTCTTCGCGCAAACGCCAAGAGGATTTATCAGGCACGTAATTCTGAAGGTAACGCGACAGGGAACTCAGCAAAGGCCAATCTGCATCTTGCAATCCCCGAAATGCCCAACCATCACACTCGGTGCTCAGGGCAACAAATTCGTTCCAGTCGGCAATGTGTATCGTTTCCAAAAATTGGCCCCTTGAATTTACCCACTGTTCCTCAACCCGGTGGCAATCCCGTTGATGGACAAATGCACGCCGCGCGCCACGCGTTCATCCAGTTCGCCTTGGCGGTGCCTGCGCAACAATTCAACCTGCACATGGTTCAGCGGGTCGACATACGGAAAACGCGCTTGAATAGAACGTTTCAGCAAGGGGTTGTCTGCAAGCAATTCTTTTTGCCCAGTCAGCCACAACAGCCCTTCCACGGCACGTGCATGCTCGGCGGCAATGCGGCCAAACACTTTGTCACGCAGTGCGGCGTCTTCAACCATGGCGGCATAACGCGATGCAATCGCCATGTCCGCTTTGGCCAGCACCATGTTCAATGTTGACAGCATGGTGTTAAAAAATGGCCATTGCTTGGCCATGGCTTGCAACTCGAGCAAGTCGGCTTCAGTCAAACTGTTGCGCAGTGCAGCCACCGCCGTGCCAAAGCCGTACCAGCCCGGCAGCATCACACGGCTTTGTGCCCAGCTAAACACCCAGGGAATGGCGCGCAAATCTTCAATCGTCCAGTTGGCTTTGCGGGAAGCAGGGCGGCTACCAATGTTCAAACTGGCAATTTCAGAAATGACCGTGGACTGTTTGAAGTACTCGAGAAAACCATCGGTGTTGTAAACCAAATCCCGATATTCTTTGAAGGCATGTTCCGACAACTTTGCCATGAGTTCCAAATACGTCGCAGGCACATCGCGCGTCAGCTCGGTGTGTTCAGACACCATCAGGTTCGCAGACACCAACACTTCCAGGTTACGCCTGCCCAGTGATTCAATGCCGTACTTGGCAGCGATCACTTCACCTTGTTCAGTCAAGCGAATTCGACCATCCACCGCGCCCGGTGGTTGACCCAAAATGGCGTGGTAGCTCGAACCACCACCGCGCCCCACCGAACCACCCCGGCCATGGAACAGGCGAATCTTGATGCCGTGTTTTGCAAACACATCCACCAAACCAATTTCGGCCTGGTACAGGCTCCAACCGGAAGTGACAAAGCCCCCATCCTTGTTGCTGTCTGAATAGCCCAGCATCACTTCCTGCACATGCCCGCGCGAAGCCACCAAGGTGCGGTATTCGGGAATGCCGAACAAACGATTCATAATGTCGGGCGCGGCCTGCAAGTCGCCAATGGTTTCAAACAAAGGCACCACATTGACTGCAATCTCGCCCTTGGCCACATTCAACAAATGGGCTTCTTTCAACAACACCGAAAGCTCAAGCAGATCACTGACGGATGCTGTTTTTGAGATAATGCAGTTTTGAATGGCGGTGGCACCGAGAATTTGGTGCGCCAATTTTGCTTTGCGAAAAATTGCCATTTCTGAATGCGTACGTTCGCTGTACTGTAAAGATTCACTGAACAGCAAACGGGGGGTGCGCAGTTCAGCGCACAGAAGCTCAACACGCTCGGCTTCGCCACAGGCCAGGTAATCAATTTTCCCCAAGGTGGATTGCTTGAGCAAATCAGCAATCACCTCTTCAAACACATCGCTGTTTTGGCGAAGGTCCAAAGCCATCAGGGAGAAACCAAACACCTTCACCTTGCGCGCCAGCTGCGCCAAACGTCCTTCAGCAATTCGCTGCATGCCGTTGTCATTCAGCGCAGAAAACAGGGTATTCAAATCGGCCAGAAAATCAGCTGGGCTTGCATAGGCCTGGGCAGTGCACTCGCCCTGAGCCGCTTGCTGCAAAGTGGCCTCCACCCGTTTGCGAATTGCCACACAAGCGCGGCGCAAGGTTTCATCCATGCGGTGGGCTGAATCCTCCCCCGAGGTGTTGGCCAATTCGGTCAAAGGCGGGTTGGGTTTCAAGAAATAGTCGGTCACGCTGAATTCGCGAATCAGGCAATTCACCTCGGCCAAATAATGCTCCAGCACTTTGCGGCTTTGAATTTTCAGCGTAGTGTCCAGCACCTGTGCAGTGACAAACGGGTTGCCATCGCGATCGCCGCCAATCCACGAGCCCACTGTAAGAACCTTGCCCAGTGGGTCCTCATTCACTGGCAAAAAGTTGTCCGTACTGGGCAAATTCAGGAGGCTTTGCAGCTTGCGGTACACCTGCGGCACCTGCGCAAAAAAAGTGGAGTCGAAATAGGCCAGCGCATTGTTGACCTCGTCAATCACACTCAATTTGTTTCGGCGTAACAAGCGGGTTTGAAACAAGCGCTGCACAGCTGCTTTCAGTTCATCCCGCCAGGCGTTGGCCTCTTCAAGCGTCAATTGAATTTCATCGCGGTGGCGGATCAGGGCGATGATGCTTTGCTGCGCATCTAGCACGCTTTTGCGCTGTACCTCAGTGGGGTGCGCGGTAAGCACTGGCACAGATTCGGTTTGTTTCAGGCGTGCAAGCACTGCATCACGATTTACACCCACGCGTTGCAACTCGGGGATTGTGTAATCCAGACTGGCTTCGCGCGCAGGCATTCCTGCCAACTCATGCTGGCGATTGCGGCGAATCAAATGGCAGTCTTCGGCAATGTTGCTCAACATCGAAAAAATCGAGAAAGAACGAATCAGCGAAATGGTCTCGTCTTGCGACAAGGCTTCAAGCCGCGCCTCCAGTTTGGCGCGCGCTGCATTGTCATCAAAGCGCCGGTACTGCACCGACAACTGCCGTACTTCTTCAATGGCTGCGAACACTGGCAAGCCCTGTTGCTCGGCAATAATTTCACCCAGCAATGCGCCCAGCAGGCGAATGTCGTCGCGCAGTTGGGAGTCTTTGTCATCGATCACAAACCATCCTCCGACCACAATGCACCAGCCCGCAAAGCCATGGCTGTGGCCGATGAAGGGCCATAAGTGCCGCTGGTGTAAGGCACAGGCTCCATGCCGTGGCTTTTCAAGTCGTTCAAAATACGGTCCACAAATTGCCACTGGGTTTGCACCTCGTCCCGGCGCAAAAACAAGCCCAGGCGACCACGCAAAATATCGGTGATCAATCGCTCGTATGCATCCCGCACGGGAATGCGCCAGGTGTTGAAAAAATCCAGGTCAAGCGACACGGGCTTCAAGCGTTCTCGCTCACCTGGTGTTTTTGCAAGCAGCTTCAGTTCAAGTTTGTCCTCGGGTTGCAGGTGAATCACCAACTGGTTGCCCACCCATTGGCCGCCCACAGGTTCAAACAGGGGCTTGGGCACATCGCGAAACTGAATCACAATTTCTGCAAAACGGCGCGGCATGCGTTTGCCAGTGCGCACCAAAAACGGTACGCCCGCCCAGCGCCAGGTTTGTACTTCGGTCCGGAAACTCACATAAGTTTCCGTGGTGGAATTGGCCGCCACACCCTTTTCATTGCGGTACTTGGGTACAGCCTGGCCTTTCACGTAACCCTCTCCATACTGACCCACCACAATTTCAGGTACGCCTGTAATTTGGGGCACTTTCAGTGAACGCAGTACCTTCAGTTTTTCATCCCTTAGCGAATTGGCCTCAAGGCTGACGGGCGGCTCCATGGCCACAATGGCCAACAGTTGCAGAATATGGCTTTGAACCATGTCGCGCAGCGCGCCAGCATGCTCATAAAAGCCGGCACGGTCTTCCACGCCCAAATCTTCGGCCACGGTAATTTGTACATATGCCACATGCTCGCGAGTGAGCAGGGGTTCGAATATACGATTGCCCAAACGCAACGCCAACATGTTCTGCACAGCCTGTTTGCCCAGGTAGTGATCGATGCGGTACACCTGCGATTCATCCAGCTTCGCGGCCACAGCTTCTTCAATCAGGGCAGATTCTTTCGCATTGAAACCCAGTGGCTTTTCCAGCACCAGGCGCAGTTTCTCGGGGTCGCGCACCGTGGGAATACAATTGATCAAATCGATGAATCGTGACGAAGGCAGGGCGGCGTAATGCACCACAGGTTCAGGGCTGCCGGCCACAGCATTGGCCATTGCTCTGCAAGATTCCGGCGTGCCAAGCACCACTTGCAAGGTATGCAGGTAGGGCAACAAAGCCGGAATCGATTCGCGTGCTGCTTCGTCGCCAGCTGCTTTCAAGAACGAATCGACTTGTGTCAAAGCCTGTTCAGGACTTAGGGTTTCGCGTTGGGCAAAAATGATTCTGGATTCCGCGGAAAAGTATCCCGATTTTGCCAAGTGCGCCAGTGCCGGAATTATTTTACGCTTGGCCAAATCGCCGCCCGCCCCATGCAACACAAAGGTGAAAGCGCCAACGGGCAGGGGGGAATTGTCAGTCATTTTAAGTTCCGGCTCAATTGTTCAAGTTAGTTACATTAATTGCTAGTTTTTTGTAATTATGTTACAAACAAGGCATATTCACAAGTAATCTTCTCGAGGTTTGCGCCATGGCAACTACTTTGAACCCCACATTGCAGGCGCTTCGCGAACGCATCGAAGAACGCTCCAAAGCCACGCGCACAGCCTATTTGAACAACTTGCCACAAGGCCCGCAAAACCGCACAGCTGTTGGCTGCGCCAACCTGGCCCACACCACCGCAATTTACCCAAGCACCACCAAACGCCTTATTTCATTGCACAAGTCGCCGCACCTTGGCATTGTCACTGCATACAATGACATGTTGTCGGCCCATCAGCCATTTGCGGTTTACCCTGAATTGATCGCCAAACACGCGCGTGCATTGGGCGCCACCACGCAGGTAGCGGGCGGCACACCGGCCATGTGCGACGGTGTAACCCAAGGCCGTGAAGGCATGGAGCTGTCGCTTTTTTCACGCGATGTCATTGCACTGTCAGCCTGCGTTGGCCTTTCTCACGATGTATTCGACGGCGCCATTTTGCTGGGCGTGTGCGACAAAATTGCACCCGGCCTGTTAATTGGCGCACTGGGCTTTGGTCACCTGCCTTTTGTATTCATTCCCGCCGGCCCCATGGAAACAGGCTTGTCCAATGCCGAAAAAGCCAAAACACGCCAACTGGCTGCGCAGGGCAAAGCAAGCCGCGAAGACCTTTTGCAATCTGAGGAAAAGGCATATCACAGCCCGGGCACCTGCACGTTTTATGGCACGGCCAATTCCAACCAGCTAATGCTTGATTTCATGGGCTTGCAGTTTCCCGGTGGTGCATTCGAGCCACCCAGTAGCCCGCAGCGCCAGGCGCTGATCGGTGAAAGCGTACGCGCACTTGAAAGCGCCACACGCAACCCGGCATTGAAACTGGGCACACTGGTCGACTCCCGCTGCCTGATGAATGCACTGGTGGGCCTGATGGCCTCGGGTGGTTCCACCAACCACACCATTCACTGGGTCAGTGTGGCCCGTGCGGCTGGCTACTTGATCGACTGGACCGACCTTGAAACCATTTCTAGCGTCACCCCCTTGCTCACACGCGTATACCCCAACGGCACCGAAGATGTAAACGCATTTCAGGCCGCAGGCGGTACCGCAGGTTTGCTGGCCACGCTGATGGATGGCGGTTTTGTAGATGGAGACGCGCTCACCGTGTGGGGCACCACCATGGCCAACACCGTGGCCGAAGTATTGCCCACGGCTGAAACCTTTTCAACGCGCAAGCCGGGTGCATCGCGCAATACAGAAGTATTGCGCCAGCACACCAACCCCTTCCAGCCCGATGGCGGCATTCGCCTGATGAAAGGCAACCTGGGCCGAGGCGTGTGCAAGGTGTCGGCTGTTAAACCAGAACACCGATTTGTTGAGGCGCCCTGCCGTGTGTTCACCGACCAACACCAAGTGATTGATGCGTTCAACAAGGGCGAATTGACTGAACCTGTGGTGGTGGTACTGGCCCACCAGGGCCCGCGTGCCAACGGCATGCCCGAGTTGCACAAGCTCACGCCCATTCTGGGTATTCTGCAAGACCAAGGCTTGCCAGTGGCCTTGGTGACAGACGGGCGCATGAGTGGCGCATCGGGCAAGGTGTTGTCGGCCATTCATGTGTGCCCGGAAGCCAAAGCCGATGGGCCCATCTCACGGCTTCGCGATGGCGATGTGGTGCGGGTAGATGCCAATGAAGGCGTTTTACACACCACCGCCGACTTGAGCGTGCGCGAACCCATGCCTACACCTGCGCAGGCAGTCAGCCATGGGCGCGGATATTTCCAGGTGTGGAGAAACACAGTGAGCAGTGCCGAGGAAGGCGCAAGCAACCTGTTTCCCCAATAAAACAAGGACAAACCATGAACACGCAACTTTCCCCCGACACCCGAATTGAACGCACACGCAGCTGGCTGCGCCAGGGTGTGTTGCCCGTGGTGGTTATTCCCCATGTTAAACAAGGTTTGGAAATTGCCGAAGGCTTGTGTGCGGGCGGTATTACACAAATTGAAATTACACTGCGCACCCCGGAAGCACTGCAAGCCCTGGGAGAAATTGCCAAGCGATTTCCTGACATGCAAGTGTCTGCCGGCACGGTGCTGACACCCGCGCAATTTGATCAAGCCGCTGACCTGGGTGCAACGCTGTTCATCTCTCCAGGCTTTACCGAAACCCTGGCCGAACATGCCCTGAGAAAAAGCTATGCCTGGGTGCCCGGCGTGGCCACCGCTTCGGAAACGATGCGCGGGCTTGAAATGGGGTTTGAGTTGCTGAAATTTTTCCCAGCCATGGCGGCAGGCGGCCCCAAAGCTCTTGCTGGTATTACAGCACCACTGGCGGCAGCGCGCGTAGTGCCCACTGGGGGCGTAACACTTGAAAACCTGCCGCAATGGCGCGAAATCAAGGCGGTGCAAGCCGTAGGCGGCACTTGGTTAACAACGGGGTTGGATCAGGTTGCCAATGTGGCCAAGGTGGTCGAGCAACGTGCTGCGCTGGCCATGGCGGCATGGAACAGCACGGTGCTGGTTTAACGTGGTTATTATCAGTGCAACGTAACCGGGTGTTGCATCCAGGGTTTGTAGCTTTCAATAAAAGCTTCGATGTCGTCGATATCGGGTTCTTGGGCGGCAAGGTATTTCACCTCTTCGCGGAATTTTTCAGCCGCATCGCCCTGCAAAAACAGTTCGCGCTGATTGTTCTTGTCCACGATTTCAATGCCAAGGCTGGGTTGCCCCTCGCTCATGACCAAATCCACCACGCAGTAAAAGGGGCTATCAATCATCATTAACATCGCAAACCTCCAA
>Ga0114984_1000037_pt1 | contig 51929 bp, 42 predicted proteins | sample Shrwel1BS1Day1_FD_96987 | JGI IMG/M metagenome (GOLD analysis project Ga0114984, IMG submission 96987) | Subsurface microbial communities from deep shales in Ohio, USA - Utica-3 well 1 S-1-Day1 | ecosystem: Environmental > Aquatic > Deep subsurface > Shale gas/oil reservoir > Produced water/Flow...
GTTCAAGGGCACCACCCTGCGGCAGATAACCGGGCTGGCCGGGGTCAATCTGGCTGCGGTCAACTACCACTTCGGCTCCAAGTCCGGCTTGATCCGCGCGCTGGCCGTGCGGGCGTTGTCACCGCTGTGCCATGAGCTCGACCGGGGGTTGGCCCGGCTCGAGCGGGAGGACGCCCCCCCGGGGCTGGAGCCGTTGCTCGAGCTGATGGCGCAGGCGCTGCGACGCCTGTATGGGCAAAACCCGCCCGCGCTGGCGGTGGTGATGCGGCTGCTGGAGCAGGTTTATCTGCCCAGCGAACGGGATCTGCAGCTTTTTTTGCGCCAACAGTATGGAGCCCGCCTGGAGCGTTACCTGCGCCATATCAGGGCGGACGCCGCGCCGATCGACGGGCCGGAGTTCTTCTGGCGCTGTCATTTTTTGCTGGGGTCGGTGATCTTCACCCTGTCCAGAATGCACACGCTCAGCGCGCTTCAGGGGCAGAACGAGGCGGGCGCAGAGGTGCTGGAACAGATTCTGGCGCAGATCATTCCGGTCATTTCGGCCGGTTTGCACGCTCCCCCCGGCCACAGGGGGCACTGATGCGGGTTTGGCTACAGGTATCCCTCCAGCGGCAACGGCTCACGGTTCACAGCGAAACGGGGGTGTATGCCCGCTACCCGGTGTCGACGGCGAAGGCCGGGGCCGGCGAGCGTAGCGGCAGTGGCTGCACCCCCCGGGGGCGGCACTATATCCGCGCCTGCATCGGCGCTGGCCAGCCGTTGGGGGCGGTGTTCGTCGCCCGCCGCCCCACCGGTGAGATCTATTGCGCCGAGTTGGCGGCATCCTGCCCGGATCGGGACTGGATATTGACCCGTATTCTCTGGCTGTGTGGCCGTGAACCCGGTTTCAACCGGGGCGGGCTGGTGGATACCCAGCGGCGCTACATCTATATTCATGGCACCCCGGATTGCGAGCCGATGGGGGTGCCGCTCTCCCATGGCTGCATTCGGATGCGCAACCACGACCTGCTGCAGCTGTTTGCGCTGGTTCGTCCCGGTACCGACATCCTGATCGAGGAGGGGTAGATCATGACCACCGGTGTGCTGATGCTCGATATCGAGGGGACCGCGCTGACGGCCGCCGAGCGCGAGCGGATCAAACGCCCCCAGGTGGGTGGGCTGATCCTGTTCGGCCGCAACTATACCGATCCCGACCAGCTCAGCGCCTTGCTGGCCTCGATTCGAGCGCTGCGGCCCGATCTGCTGGTGGCGGTGGATCAGGAAGGGGGGCGGGTGCAACGGTTCCGTGAGGGGTTCACCCGGTTGCCTCCCATGGCCGTGCTTGGGCGTCGTTGGCGGCAACATCCGCAACACGCGATCGCCTGCGCCCATGAGCTGGGCTGGCTGCTGGCGACCGAGCTGCGCCAGTTCGACATCGACATCAGCTTCGCCCCGGTGCTGGATCTCGATTGGGGGCAGAGCAGTATCATCGGAGACCGCGCCTTCAGTGGCAGTGCGGAGGCGGTGATCCAGCTGGCCGGTGGTGTCATGGCGGGGATGCACGAGGCGGGTATGGCCGCCACCGGCAAGCATTTCCCCGGCCATGGCTGGGTGCGGGCCGACTCCCATCTCGAGTTGCCGCTCGATGAGCGCAGCGCGGCCCAGATCGAGGCCCATGATCTGCGCCCCTTTGCCGAGTTGATCCGCCGTGGGCTCGATGGTGTCATGCCGGCCCATGTGGTGTACAAGCAACTCTGCTCGGCACCGGCGGGTTTCTCCTCCTACTGGCTGCAGCAGGTGTTACGCCAGCGGCTGCGCTTCGATGGCGTGATCTTCAGCGACGACCTCAGCATGGCGGGGGCCAGCCAGGCGGGCGGCTATGCCGAGCGGTGCGAGCGCGCCCTGGCGGCCGGTTGTGACATGGTGCTGGTGTGCAACCAGCCCGAGGCCGCCGAACAGGTGCTGGCGTATCTGGCCGCCGGCTCGGTCACCGCCTCCCACCGGCTGGCGCGAATGCGGGCCGCGCCGGCCCGGGTGCCCGATCCCGGGCGGCTGAATGAAAGTCGCCGGCTGGCGGCTCTGCTACGCGAGGAGGTGGGATGCTCGAGCAGCTGCTGAAACCCATTTTGACCCCCCTGTTCAACCAGTGGCCTCTGCTGGAGGGATACGCTTGGCAGGTGGCGGCCACCACCGTCGTCATTCTGGTGTGGCTGTTCACCATCGTGTTCAACTGGGTGATGGGGCGCTCGATCCACCATTTGAGTCGTAGAGCCCCGATCTGGGATGAGCTGCTGCTGAAGTCGATCGGCACCCCGTTACGCCTGCTGATCTGGGTCCTTGGCCTCTCCCTGCTGCTGGAGATCTTCAGCCGCAACGGCCTGCCGCTCGGTACCGAGATCGGCGGTAACCTGCGTCGGCTCGGGGGTATCATCATTCTGGCCTGGGGGGTGATCCGCTTTATCCGCGCAGGGGAGAATTACCTGACCTCGCCCGCGGCCGGTCGCCGTCGGGTGGATCGCACCACCGCCGATGCCGTGGCCAAGCTGTTGCGGCTGATCGTGTTCATTCTGGCGGGACTGACGGTGCTGCAATCCTCCGGGGTCAGTATTTCCGGCATTCTGGCGTTCGGCGGTATCGGCGGTATCGCCGTGGGCTTCGCCGCCAAGGATCTGCTGGCCAACTTTTTCGGCGGGCTGATGGTGTACATGGACCGCCCCTTCCATGTGGGAGACTGGGTGCGCTCGCCGGACAAGGAGATCGAGGGCACCGTGGAACAGATCGGTTGGCGCCTGACCCGAATCCGCACCTTTGATCAAAGACCCCTTTATGTTCCCAACGCCACCTTCACCAGCATCTCGGTGGAAAACCCGTCGCGGATGCGCAACCGGCGCATTTATGAGCATGTGGGGGTCCGCTATGATGACGTGGACAAGGTCAAGGCGATCGTCGATGAGGTGCGTGAGATGCTCCGCCACCACCCTGAGATCGATACCCAGCAGACCCTCATCGTGCAACTCAACCGTTTTGGACCCTACTCGCTGGATTTCATGGTGTACACTTTTACCAAAACCACCCAGTGGGTGCAGTACCACGAGATCAAACAGGATGTGATGTTGAAAATAGCAGAGATCATCCTCCGTCACGGCGCCGAGTTTGCCTTCCCCACTCAGACCCTCCACATGGCGCCGGCCCAGGGGTCGCTGCCGGAGCCCGGACCACACCCACTCCGCGAGCCGGAGGGACAGGTATGAGTCGTTTGCGCGAGCGGGAGCAGAAACAGTGGCTACAACGGCTGGCTCGAGCCGAGAAACTTTGGCTGCGCCTGAGCGTGGCGGCGGGAGTCGGCATCGGCCTGATGTTGATCGTGCAGGCCCACCTGCTGGCCAGGATGGTGGATGGCGCCCTGTTCAGCCAGCAACCGTTGGCGCAGCAATGGCCGCTGGTGTGGCTGCTGCTTCTAGCGCTGCTGTTGAGAGCCCTGCTGGGGGTGCTCAGGGAGTGGGCCGGCCAACAGGCCTCGGTTCGGATCAGGCGCAGTCTGAGAGCGCTGCTGCTGCACCACCTCAACCGACTGGGGCCGGCCTACACCGGCGACCAGCGCAGCGGCGAGCTGAGCAGCGTCCTGCTGGAGCAGATAGAAGCCCTGGATGGTTTTTTTGCCCGTTACCTGCCGCAGATGGCGCTGGCAGCGCTGCTGCCGCTGGTGATCCTCGCCTTCATCTTTCCGCTGAACTGGGCGGCGGGGCTGATATTTCTGCTCACCGCCCCTTTGGTGCCGCTGTTCATGGCCCTGGTGGGAACCCGGGCCGCCGAAGCCAATCGCCGCAACTTTGCCGCCCTCTCCCAGCTGGGGGCGCACTTCCTCGATCTGGTGCAGGGGATCGTAACGCTCAAGCTGTTCGATCGCAGTCGGGCTCAGGCAGAGGTGATCAAAAGTGAGGCGGACGAGTTTCGCCAGCGCACTATGCAGGTGCTGCGGCTGGCCTTTCTCTCCTCCGCCGTGCTCGAGTTCTTTGCCTCCATCTCCATCGCTCTGGTGGCGGTCTACCTGGGGTTCAGTTTTCTCGGTACGCTGAACGTTGGCTCCTGGGGTGCGCCGGTGACGTTTTACCAGGGGCTGTTCATTCTGCTGCTGGCACCGGAGTTTTACCTGCCTCTACGGGAGCTGGGCACCCATTACCACGCCCGGCAGGAGGCGGTGGCCGCCGCCGATCAGCTGCGTGAGCTGCTGGAGGCGACACCGGAGGCGATCACCCCGGAGGGGGCGGGGCTGGAGGATTCGGTGCATCAGGTCAGCCTGGAAAACGCCGCGTTGACCTATCCCGGGCGCCAAACCCCGCTGTTCAGTGGGCTGAATCTGACCCTCAAGCGTGGTCGTATCGTTGCCCTCACCGGGCCCAGCGGCGCCGGCAAATCCTCCCTGCTGCAGGTGTTGCTGGGCTTTCGCCAGCTCAGCGAGGGTCAGGTGAGGGTCAATCAGACACCACTGCAAACGATCGGCAGCCACGCCTGGCTGGAACAGGTGGCCTGGGTCAGCCAGCACACCACGCTGTTTCCCGGCACCCTGCGCGACAACCTGCTGCTGGCCGCGCCCCAGGCCAGCGAGCACACCCTCTATCTGGCGCTGGAGCAGGCCAACGCACTGGAGTTTGTACAACGTCTGCCCGAGGGGTTGGATACCCCGGTGGGTGAGCAGGGCAGCGGTTTTTCCGGCGGCCAGATACAGCGCCTGGCGTTGGCGAGAGCTTTTCTCAAGGATGCCCCGGTGGTGCTGCTGGATGAGCCCACCGCCAACCTCGATCGGGAGAGCGAGCAGTTGGTGCTGAGCTCGCTGCAGCTGCTCTGTGCCGGCCGGCTGGTCCTGATGCTGACCCACCGGCGGGCCACCATGCTGCGGGCGGACGAGGTGTGGCAGCTCGACCACGGAGAGCTACGCCGCCTGGACAGTGCAACACCCGCAACCGGAGAGCCGACATGAACCCCTTGCGCCCCTTCATCCGCTCGATGCGAACGCAGCTGAGCTGGCTTTTGCTGGGCACCCTGCTGGGGTTGGTCACGCTGTTGGCGAGCATCGGGCTGATGACCCTGTCGGGCTGGTTCATCTCGGCCGCCGCCCTGGCGGGGGGCGGTGCGCTCACATTCAACTACTTCACTCCCGGGGCCGGGGTGCGCGGATTCGCCATCCTGCGAACGCTTGGGCGCTACTTTGAACGGGTCACCACCCACGAGGCCACCTTTCGTCTGCTGGCCGATCTGCGGAGCTGGTTTTACCGCTGTCTCGAACCGCTCGGTCCCGCCCGGCTGCAGCAGTTTCGCTCCGCCGACCTGCTGAACCGGCTGATCGCCGATGTCAACGCCCTGGACAATCTCTACCTGCGGGTGCTGGCGCCGAGCGTGATCGCCCTGCTGGTCGCGCTGCTGGTGTTGGGTTTCCTGGCACGGTATAGCCCGGCGATCGCGCTGTTCACCGCGGCCGGGCTGGTGCTGGCCGGCGTGGCCACACCGCTGCTGGCCCATCGGTTGGCGCGGCGCGTCGGTGAGCGGCAGGTGATGGCGACGACGACGCTGCGCCAGCGGTTGATCGCGCTGGTACAGGGGTTGGCGGATCTGCATATCTACGGCGGTGTGGCGCAGGCGATCGACGCCACGACCGTTGAGGAGACCCGGCTGACACGAACCCAGTTGCGCATGGCGCTGGTGACCGGCCTGATGAACGGCCTGATCGTGTTCATCGGCGGAGCCACCGGTCTGTTGGCTTTGCTCGTGGGGATCGGGCAGCTCCACGCTGGCGGGCTCGAGCCGGCCCAACTCGCCATGGCGCTGTTCTGTGTGCTGGCGCTGTTCGAGGTGGTGGCCCCCCTCCCTCTGGCCTACCAGTATCTCGGCAAGACCCGCCAGGCGGCGGCGCGGCTGCAGGAGGTGGCCAGCGCCGCTCCCCTGGTGATCTACCCGGCGAGGGATCAGGCCCCGGTTCTCGCCCCCGGCAGCTTCAGTTTCGAGCAGGTGACATTCCACTACCCGCGTGCTTCCACCCCGGTGCTGGAGCAGTTCTCGCTCCGGGTTGCGGCCGGTGAAAAGATACTGCTGCTGGGGCACACGGGCAGTGGCAAAAGCACCCTCTTCAGCCTGCTGGCGCGGTTTTACGACCCTCAGCAGGGGCAGGTGGTGCTGGGTGGTCAGAGCGTGACCCGCTATGGCGAGTCCACCCTGCGGGCGCAGATGAGTGTTCTGTCGCAGCCGGTGCAGCTTTTTGCCGGCAGCGTCGCCGACAATCTGGCCCTGGCCAAGGGCGATGCCGCCGAAAACGAAATGGCAGCGGTGCTGGCGGCGGTGGGGCTGGATCGGGAGCTGGGCGATCGACCGCTGGCCTATGCGGTGGGCGAGTCGGGCAGCCGCCTCTCCGGCGGGCAGCGCAAACGGCTCGCGCTGGCGAGGGCACTGCTGCGGGATGCCCCCCTCCTGCTGCTCGATGAACCCACCGAAGGGCTGGATGCAACGACGGAGGCCCGCGTGGTGGAGCAGATGCTGCGGCTCTGCGCCGAGCGCACGCTGGTGATGATCAGCCACCATCTGCAGACGGCGGCGCTGTTCGATCGCGTGGTGATTCTGGATCAGGGGCGGGTGCTGGAGCAGGGGACGCCACAGGCGCTGGCGGCCAACCCGGACAGCCGCTTCAACCAGCTCGCGGCGGTTTGAGTCGCGTCAGTTTGCCACCGCGCGCACAATCAACAGCACCCCCAACCGGGGGTGGTCGATGTAGTGGATCTCGTTTGAACGCATCCGGCGGGCCTCCTGTAGCAGCCAGGCGGTGGGGCGGTATTCGCTGCCCTCGGCGGCCTCGGGCAGTGGCGGTGACGGCGGGCCAAGGGTGCTTAGCTGCAGGGTGGGGTAAGCGTGCAGAAAACGGTTGCGGTAGAGGGTGATGGTGCCGTCCAGTTCATACCCCTGGCGGCTTGCCTTTATCCGCACCGCCCGGGCCGATTGCTTGCCCCCGATCGGTTGCAGCCAGCCTCGATGGTAGAGCACACGGTAGTCGCTATGGCGGGCCAGGCGGTTGGCGTCGGCGCTCAGGCGCAGATCGTTCTCCGGCAGCGCCTCGAAGGGTTGCAGGGGATAGCCGTCCCAGTCGCGCAAAAACACAGCCCCGCTGACATCGACCGGGGTGATCTCGGGCCAATACTCATCGTTGATGCCGATGCCACTCTCATTGGCAAACACCAGCATCTCCACCTTGTACAGCTCGGCCGCACTGGCCATCGCGCTCAGGCTTGAAAAGATCGCCAGTAACAGGGTGCGCTGCAGTAAAGCGGGCATAGGATCACTCTTTTCCGTTGGCTGATAGTTGGTCGAGCAGGGCTTCCACCGCGGCAAAGCGGGCGGCGGCCTGCTCCATGGGTTGAGTAAACCGCAATACACTGGCACCGTCCAGACGGAAGCGGTGCGGTTGGCGCTGGATCATGTCGATCAGTACCAGCGGGTCGATGTTGGGCTCGGCCTCGAACTCGATCCGGCCCGCCTTGTCGCCGGCATCGAGCTTGACGATGCCGAGAGCCTGCGCCTTCAGCTTGAGCTGGGTCAGGTGCAGCAGATTGCGGGTCGGCTCCGGCAGCAGGCCAAAGCGGTCGATCATCTCCACCCGTAGCTCATCCAGCGCATTGGCATCCGCTGCATTGGCGATGCGTTTGTAGAAGAGCAGCCGATTGTGAACGTCCGGCAGATAGTCATCGGGGATCAGCGCCGGCAGGTGCAGGTTGATCTCACAGCCGTGGTGGAGCGGTTTATCCAGGTTCGGGGTCTTGCCCTCGCGGATCGCCTCGATCGCCTGATCCAACATCTCCATGTAGAGGCCAAAGCCGACGCTCTGCATCTGGCCGCTCTGCTCTTCACCCAGCAGCTCCCCGGCGCCGCGGATCTCAAGGTCGTGGGTCGCCAGGGTGAAGCCGGCGCCCAGGGTATCGGCTTCGCTGATCGCCTCCAGCCGTTTGACCGCGTCCGGGGTCATGGCGCGCACCGGCGGGGTGAGCAGATAGGCGTAAGCCTGATGGTGGGAGCGGCCCACGCGGCCACGCAACTGATGCAGTTGGGCCAGGCCAAATTTGTCGGCCCGATCGATGATGATGGTGTTGGCGCTGGGCACATCGATACCGGTTTCGATGATGGTGGTACACACCAGGACATTGAACCGCTTGTGATAGAAGTCACTCATCACCTGTTCCAGCTCACGCTCGCGCATCTGCCCGTGGCCGACGGCAACCCGCGCTTCCGGCACCAGCGCGCTGATCTCCTCGGCCACCTTGTCGATGGTTTTGACCTCGTTGTGGAGGTAGTACACCTGCCCGCCGCGCAGCAGCTCCCGCAGGATCGCCTCCTTGATCATCGGTTTGTCCCGCTGGCGCACAAAGGTCTTTACCGAGAGCCGCCGGGCCGGTGGTGTGGCGATGATGGAGAGATCGCGGATGCCGGACATGGCCATGTTGAGGGTGCGCGGAATGGGGGTGGCGGTCAGGGTCAGAATGTCCACCTCGGCGCGCAACGACTTGAGCCGCTCCTTTTGCTGCACCCCGAAGCGGTGCTCCTCATCGATGATCAACAGCCCCAGATCGCTGAAGCGGATATCCCCCTGCAGCAGCTTATGGGTGCCGATCAGAATATCCACCTTGCCCGCCTCGAGCGCCTTCAGGGTGGCCTGCTGCTGTTTGCCGCTCTTGAAGCGGGAGATCAGTTCCACCTCGACCGGCCAGTCGGCGAAGCGGTCGCGGAAGTTTTCAAAATGTTGCTGCGCCAGCAGCGTGGTGGGCACCAGTATGGCCACCTGCTTGCCGCTCTGTACCGCGATGAAGGCGGCACGCATCGCCACTTCGGTTTTGCCGAAACCCACATCACCGCACACCAGCCGATCCATGGGAGCGGGGGCGCGCATGTCGCGAACCACCGCGGCGATCGCATCGGCCTGATCCGGCGTCTCCTCGAACGGGAAACTGGCGGCGAAGCGTTCATATTCCGCTTCACTGTAGCAAAAACTGAACCCCGTGCGGGCGGCGCGACGGGCATAGATGTCGAGCAGCTCGGCGGCGGAATCGCGCACCTTCTCGGCGGCCTTGCGCCGGGCCTTGCTCCACTGCTCGCTGCCCAACCGGTGCAGCGGCGCCGACTCGTCGCTGGCGCCGGAGTAACGGCCGATCAGATGCAAAGAGGAGACCGGCACATAGAGCTTGGCCTCATCGGCATACTGGAGCAGCAGAAATTCCGCCGGCTGACCATCGACGTGGAGGGTCTGCATCCCCAGGTAACGGCCCACGCCGTGATCGACATGGACCACCGGTGCACCGATGGTCAACTCCGAGAGGTGACGAATGGCCTGATCGGAATCGATCTGCTGCTTTTCCCGCCGGCGGCGCTGGAACACCTGGTGGCCGAACAGCTGGGTCTCGGTGACCAGTTGTAACCGCCCCGGTATGAACAGCCCCCGCTCCAGGGGGGCGGTGGTGATGGCCAGCTCCGGTTGCCGTGTCTGGTAGTCGCACCAGTTTGCACACTCGCTCAGATCGAGCCCGGCCCGGCGGGCATGTTCCAGCAGCGCCTCCCGCCGGCCGGCGGATTCGGCGCAGAGCAGAATGGGGGTGGCCTCCCGCTGGTGATATTCCTGCAGGGCGGCGAGCGGCGCCTGACGGTCATCGCTGCTGAAATCGGGGGGAGGGCTGCAGGGCAGGTTATCGCGGCCGGGCTTGATCGCTTCGGCCTCTTCGCTCAGTCGGATCACCGGGTAGTGTCGCAGGGCACCGAACAGCGCTTCGCTGGAGAGAAACAGTTCGGCAGGGGCGAGGATCGGTCGCTGCAGATCGCCCCGTCGCTCCTCGTAGCGCTGCTGCACATCCCGGTAGAAATGTTCGGCGGCGGAATCGAGTCGCCTGTCATGCAATATCAGTGTGTTCTCGGGCAGGTAATCGAACAGGCTTGCCGACTGCTCGAAAAAGAGCGGGGCGTAGTACTCGATGCCGGGGGGCGTCAGGCCGCTGGAAACATCCTGGTAGATAGGGCAGCGGGTGTGATCGACATCGAACCGCTCGCGCCAGCGCTGCTTGAAGCGGGTGATCGCCTCCGGGTGGAGCGGAAACTCCCTGGCGGGCAGCAGCCGCACCCGCTCCACCCGGTCGATGGAGCGCTGGCTTTCCGGGTCGAAGGTGCGGATGGTGTCGATCTCGTCATCGAACAGGTCGATCCGCAGTGGCAGCTCCATCCCCATGGGAAAGAGATCGATGATCGCGCCACGGATGGCGAACTCGCCGTGCTCATACACGGTATCGACGGCGCGGTAACCGGCGTCGGTCAGGCGCTGGCGCAACGCGATACTGTCCAGCCTTTGCCCCGGTTCCAGAAACAGGGCGTTGGCGGTGATGAAGCTCGGCGGCGGGAGGCGGAGCATCAGGGTGCTGATCGGCAGAATCAGGACGCCACGCCGCTGCTCGGGGAGCTGGTACAGGGTCTGGATACGGGTGGAGATGATCGCCTGGTGGGGAGAAAAACTGTCATAGGGCAGTGTTTCCCAATCGGGCAGCAGATGCACCGGCCGCTGGTCGCAGCCGTAGAAGTTGACCTCGGTTTGCAGCCGCTCCATGCTCTCCATATCCTGGCAGATCAGCAGGATCAGGCCATCATGCCGGCTGGCGACCTGCTCCGTCAGCAGCCCGGTGGCACTGCCCTGCACCTGCCCCAGACGCCGAATGTCGCCGGGCCCCTTGGGTAACGGAAAGTTGAACTCGACCGCCAAGGCGCTCTCCCCCTTCAGATAAAAACGTGCAGTTTAACCGCTGACAGCGCAAAACGCAGCCTCGTAACGGCAGTGGAACCAAAGTCCAAGGGGGCCGGGTTTGCCCCCTCCTTGTGAAAAGGGGATAATGCGCGCAGCCAAATTGAGTGTTGACAATTTCGGAGTTGCCCTGTGAGCCAAGAACTGATTTTTGCAGACTGGAAAGCCCGTGAAGCGATCGCGGAGGCGATGGTGCCACTGGTGGGCCGTCTCTATCGTGACCGCAACATCGAGATCTCCATCTATGGTCGCCTGATCGTCAAGCGGTCGGTGATCGATATTCTCAAGGCACACCGCTTTGTGCGCCAGATGGAAGCGCAAGAGCTGTCCGTGGTCGATACTTTCCCGGTGCTGGAAGCCGTGGCGGAGATGGCTGTGACCAACGCGCATATCGATATCGGCAAACTGGCGGTCAAATTCAACGCGGAGGGGGAGGGGCGCACTCTGCGGGAGTTCCTCGCCGAGGAGCTGGCCGACGCCTCCACCGAACCGGCCGAGGCGCATGAATCCACCGACGTCATCCTGTACGGCTTCGGCCGCATCGGCCGCCTGCTGGCGCGGCTGATGCTGGATCGGGCCGGCAGCGGCCACTCCCTGCGTCTGCGTGCCGTCGTGGTGCGCAAAGGCAACGCCGAAAACGATCTGGAAAAACGTGCCAGCCTGCTGCGGCGCGACTCGGTACACGGCTCGTTCAAGGGCACCATTCAGGTGGATGAGGAGAACAATGCGATCATCGCCAACGGCAACTACATTCAGGTGATCTTTGCCGATGCCCCCGACCAGATCGACTACGCCCAGTACGGCATCAAAAATGCCCTGGTGATCGACAACACCGGCAAGTGGCGCGATGCCGCCGGCCTCTCCCTCCACCTGCAGTGCAAGGGGGTCGCGCGGGCGCTGCTGACGGCGCCGGGCAAGGATGTCAAGAACATCGTCATGGGGGTGAACCACCACAATATCAATGACGCGGATCGGGTGCTGTCCGCGGCCTCCTGCACCACCAATGCCATCGTCCCGGTGCTGAAAGCGGTCAACGATCAGTTCGGCATCGTCAATGGGCACGTGGAAACCGTTCACTCCTACACCAACGATCAGAACCTGATCGACAACTACCACAAGGGCAATCGGCGGGGCCGGGCCGCGGCGCTCAACATGGTGCTGACCGAAACCGGTGCCGCCAAGGCGGTCGCCAAGGCGCTGCCGGAGCTGGAGGGCAAGCTGACCGGCAACGCGATCCGCATTCCGACGCCGGATGTTTCCATGGCCATCCTGAATCTGAATCTGGAAAAATCCACCAATAAGGAGGAGATGAACGCCTTCCTGCGCGACACGGCGCTCTACTCCGAGCTGCAAAAGCAGATCGATTACAGCAACTCGCCGGAAGCGGTTTCCAGCGATTTCGTGGGCTCGCGCGCCGCCGGCGTGGTGGACGCGCTGGCCACCATCGTGGTGGGCAACCGCTGCGTACTCTATGTGTGGTACGACAACGAGTTCGGCTACAGCTGTCAGGTCATTCGCATGGCGCAACATCTGGCCAAGTGCACGCTGCCGGCTTTTCCCAAAAAGGGCAAGTAGCTCACCCGCGGCCCCGCCGGCGGGCGGGGTCGGCCCGATCGGGGGCTTTTTTTATTCCACGATTGAATGAAACTATTCCCATACGATCTTTGCGCCGGCGCGGTTTCTCTTTCTGTTCCGGCGCTTCAAATCAGCGACTTGTAGAAAAACAACATGCGGGTCGGTTATACTTGGGCGGATTTTGGGTGGGAATCCTGCGTCTGTTTCCCGGCACGGAAGGCTGGCTCCAATTCGCCTGAGTGCGCACGAGCAGAGGCGAGGTCTCCTGAACACTTTTGACAGTTGGGTGAGACGAATGATCAAGATCAGCAAGGGTCTGGATCTACCGATCGCAGGGGCGCCCGAGCAGACCATCGCTGATGGTCCCGCGGTGCGCACTGTGGCACTCCTTGGCCAGGATTACGTCGGCATGAAGCCGTCGATGAAGGTCAAAGAGGGTGACCGGGTGAAGCTCGGGCAGGTGATCTTTACCGATAAAAAAACAGAGGGGGTGCAGTATACGGCTCCGGGCGCCGGCGTGGTGCGAGCGATCAACCGGGGCGCGCGGCGGGTGCTGCAATCCGTGGTCATCGAGCTGGATGAACAGGAGGAGGCGGTCGAGTTCGCCCGCTACCGCGCCACTGAGCTGAGCAGCCTGACGCGCGAGCAGATCGAACAGAATCTGCAGTCGTCCGGTCTCTGGACGGCGCTACGCACCCGTCCCTTCAGCCGGGTGCCCCAGATCGGCACTACCCCTCACTCCATCTTCGTCACCGCGATCGATACCAACCCCTTGGCCGCCAGCCCGGAGCTGATCATCAACCAGCAGCCCGAAGCCTTTACCAACGGCCTCAAGCTGCTGGCCCGGCTCAGCGGCGGCAAGGTTTACCTCTGCCAAGCCAGCGGTGCCAATGTGCCCACCGCCGATGGGGTCGAGGTGGCCGAGTTTGCCGGCAAGCACCCGGCGGGCAACGCCGGCACCCATATTCACTTTCTTGATCCGGTCTCCCAGCAGAAAACGGTCTGGACCATCGGCTATCAGGATGTGATCGCGTTCGGGCGTCTGTTCACGGAGGGGCGCTTGCCCGTCGATCGGATCGTGGCGCTGGCGGGGCCGCAGGTCAAACAGCCGCAACTGCTGCGCACCCGTTTGGGGGCCTCCACCGATGAGCTGGTGGAGGGGCGTCTGTCAGCGGGCAAAAACCGCGTCATCAGCGGTTCGATCTGGAACGGTCGCACCGCGCGCGGGCCACACGCCTTTCTGAGCCGTTACGCCAATCAGATCAGTGTGCTACTGGAGGGTGACCAGCGGGAGTTTATGGGCTGGATCGCCCCGGGCAGTGACAAGTTCTCGGTTTTGAACATGTTCACCTCACTTCTCTCGCCGGGTAAGACGTTCAACTTCACCACCTCGACCAACGGCTCCGAACGGGCGATGATCCCCGTGGGGCAGTTCGAAGCGTTGATGCCGCTGGATATTCTGCCCACCCAGTTGCTGCGCGCCCTGGTGACCGGCGATATCGTGACCGCGATGCAGCTCGGTTGTCTCGAGTTGGATGAAGAGGATCTCGCACTGTGCACCTTTGCCTGCCCTGGCAAGTATGAGTACGGTCCGATTCTTCGCGACAACCTGACGCGCATCGAGAAAGAGGCGTAGGAGAGGCTGGTGATGAGTTTAAGAACCGTTCTGGATAAACTGGAGCCGCATTTCCATAAAGGCGGCAAATATGAAAAGTGGTACGCCCTGTTCGAAGCGGTGGATACCATCTTCTACACCCCCGGCAAGGTCACCAAACACGCGGCTCATGTGCGTGATGGCGTCGACCTGAAACGGATCATGATCCTGGTATGGCTGTGTACGTTCCCGGCGATCTTCTTCGGCATGTACAACATCGGCCTGCAGGCCAACACCGCCATGATGGAGCTGGGGCTGAGTGCGCCGGCCGGTTGGCGTGGTGCTCTGGCCGCGGCGCTGACGGGCTTCAACCCGGACAGCGCGTGGGACAACATTGTCTACGGCGCGCTCTACTGGTTGCCGATCTACCTGGTCACCTTTGTGGTGGGCGGCTTCTGGGAAGTGCTGTTTGCGATGAAACGCGGCCACGAGATCAACGAAGGCTTCTTCGTGACCTCCATCCTGTTCTCCCTGATTCTACCGCCAACGATTCCACTGTGGCAGGTCGCGCTGGGGATCAGCTTTGGGGTCGTGATCGGCAAGGAGGTGTTTGGCGGTACCGGCAAGAACTTCCTCAACCCGGCCCTGACCGCGCGCGCCTTCCTGTTTTTTGCCTACCCGGCGCAGATGACGGGTGATGCCGTATGGACCGCCGTCGACGGCTTCTCCGGCGCCACGCCACTGGGGCTCGCCGCCATGGGGGGGGTGGATGCGATCCTGGAGGCCAACATCACCTGGTTCGATGCGTTCATCGGCACCATTCAGGGTTCCGTTGGCGAAACCTCCACCCTGGCCGTATTGATCGGTGGCTTGATTATCGTTTTCGCCAGGATAGCCGCTTGGCGGATCGTCGCCGGGGTGATCCTCGGCATGGTGGGGATGACATTGCTCTTCAACGCCATCGGTTCCGACACCAACCCGATGTTCAACATGCCGTTTTGGTGGCACTTCGTGCTGGGCGGGTTCGCCTTCGGCACCTTCTTTATGGCAACCGATCCGGTTTCCGCCTCCATGACCAACCCCGGCAAATGGGTGTTCGGTGCCCTGATCGGCGTGATGGTGATCCTGATCCGTGTCGTCAATCCCGCCTTCCCTGAGGGCATGATGCTGGCCATTTTGTTTGGTAACCTGTTTGCGCCGCTGATCGACAACTTTGTTGTCCAGGCCAACATCAAGCGGAGGATGAAACGTAATGTCAGCCAATAACGATACTGTCCGCAAAACGATACTGGTGACGGTGCTGCTGTGCGTTGTCTGCTCCGTGGTGGTCTCCTCCGCCGCGGTGATGCTCAAGCCGTTGCAGGTTGCCAACAAGGAGCTGGACCGCAAAAGCAACATTCTGGCCGCCGCTGGCATCAGCGATCCGAACAAGTCGGTCGATGAGCTGTTCGCGCAGATCACGACCCGCTACGTGGACCTGAGAACCGGGAAGTTCGTCGACATGCCCCCGGGCTACGATCCGGCCAAGGCGGCCAAGGACCCGAAACGGAATATCGAGCTCAGCCGTAAAGAGGACAGGGCCGGTATCAAGACGATCGCCCCGGTGCAACCGGTCTACCTGGTCCAGGGGGCCGGTGGCACCATCGAAAAGCTGATCCTGCCGGTTCATGGCAAGGGGCTTTGGTCAACGCTGTATGGGTTTCTGGCGCTGGAGGGGGATCTGAACACCATCGTCGGGCTCGGTTTCTATTCCCACGCCGAGACCCCGGGGCTGGGGGGTGAGGTGGACAACCCGGCCTGGAAGGCACTCTGGCCGGGCAAGAAGGTCTACGGTGAAGACAACGCGACCCCCATGATCCGACTGATCAAGGGAAGCGTTGATGCGTCGACGGCCGATGCCGAACACAAGGTGGACGGCCTTTCGGGGGCAACTCTGACCTCCAATGGGGTCACCAACCTGATCCAGTTCTGGATGGGTGAGAACGGCTATGCACCGTTCCTGAACAACCTGCGCGCAGGGGAGGCTTGATCCATGTCCAAAACCAAAGATGTACTGATAACGCCTGTTTTCAAGAACAACCCGATCGCTCTGCAGATTCTGGGTATCTGTTCCGCCCTGGCGGTTACCTCCAACATGTCGACCGCGCTGGTGATGGCGCTGGCGGTCATGATGGTGACCGCGTTCTCCAACTTCTTCGTGTCGTTGATACGAAATCACATTCCGAGCAGCATCCGCATCATCGTGCAGATGACCATCATCGCCTCCCTGGTGATCGTGGTGGATCAGTTTCTGAAGGCGTATGCCTATGAAATTTCCAAGCAGCTGTCGGTCTTTGTGGGGCTGATCATCACCAACTGCATCGTGATGGGGCGGGCCGAGGCCTATGCGATGAAAAATCCGCCGATCCCCAGCTTTCTGGATGGCATCGGCAACGGTCTGGGCTACGGCGCCGTGCTGATGTTCGTGGCGTTCCTCCGCGAGCTGTTCGGTTCCGGCTCTCTGTTCGGGGTTGAAGTGCTCCCCTTGGTCAACAATGGCGGCTGGTATCAGGGTAACGGCTTGCTGTTGCTCCCCCCCAGCGCCTTCTTCCTGATCGGCTTTTTCATCTGGATCACCCGTACCTGGGATCCGACCCAGGTGGAGAAACCCGACTTCGAGCTGGCCCCCAATACCAAGAAGGAGGCGGTGTAAATCATGGAACAGTTGATCAGCCTTGCTGTCAGGGCGATTTTCGTTGAAAACATGGCGCTGGCCTTCTTTCTGGGAATGTGCACATTCCTTGCCATCTCCAAAAAGGTGCAGACCGCCATCGGCCTGGGGATCGCCGTCGTGGTGGTGCTGGTGATCACCGTGCCGGTCAATAACCTGATCTACAACAACCTGCTGCGTGAGGGGGCGCTGGCCTGGGCCGGGTACCCGGAAGTCGACCTGAGCTTTCTGGGCTTTATCTCCTACATTGGTGTCATCGCCGCCATCGTGCAGATTTTGGAGATGTTCCTGGATAAGTTCGTGCCCGCGCTCTATAACGCGCTGGGGGTGTTCCTGCCACTGATCACGGTGAACTGCGCCATCATGGGTGCCGCGCTGTTCATGGTGGAGCGGGATTACAACTTCGGTGAAAGTGTGGTCTACGGCGCCGGTGCCGGCATCGGCTGGGCGTTGGCGATCACCGCCCTCGCCGGTATCCGCGAAAAGCTGAAGTACAGCGATGTACCGCATGGTTTGCGCGGTCTGGGGATCACCTTCATCACCGTGGGTCTGATGTCGCTCGGCTTCATGTCCTTCTCCGGCGTACAGCTGTAACCGGTTGGCATGAATAGCGCAAAGAATAGGATGAACCGATGAGTACAGAAGTCATCATTCTCGGTGTCGTGATGTTCACGGCCGTAGTGCTTGCACTCGTTGCCGTGATTCTCGCGGCCCGAGCCAAGATGGTCAGTTCCGGCAATGTGACCATCGAGATCAACGACGATCCGGAAAAAACCATCACCGTGCCCGCGGGCGGAAAGCTGCTGCAGACCCTGGCCGACCAGGGGATCTTTCTGGCGTCCGCCTGCGGTGGTGGCGGCACCTGCGCGCAATGTAAATGCCAGGTGCTGGAGGGGGGCGGCTCCATGCTGCCGACCGAGGAGTCCCATTTCACCCTGCGTGAAAGCAAGGAGGGGTGGCGTCTCTCTTGCCAGGTCTCGGTCAAGCAGGACATGAAGATTCGGGTGGAAGACGATGTTTTCGGTGTGAAAAAGTGGGACTGCACCGTCGAGTCCAACCCCAATGTGGCGACCTTCATCAAGGAGTTGACCCTGCGCCTGCCGGAGGGTGAAAACGTCGAGTTCCGCGCCGGTGGCTACATGCAGCTGGAAGCGCCCCCGCACGTGGTCTACTACAAGGATTTCGATATCCAGGAGGAGTTTCGCGGCGACTGGGACAAGTACGACATGTGGCAGTACGTCTCCAAGGTGGATGAGCCGGTGATCCGTGCCTACTCCATGGCGAACTACCCGGAAGAGCGTGGCCTGTTGAAGTTCAATATCCGCATCGCCTCGCCACCGCCGGGCAGTCAGGGCATTCCGCCCGGCAAGATGTCCTCCTATGTGTTCAGTCTCAAACCGGGTGACAAACTGACCGTGTACGGTCCTTTCGGTGAATTTTTCGCCAAGGATACCGACAACGAGATGGTGTTCATCGGCGGTGGCGCTGGCATGGCCCCCATGCGCTCACATATCTTCGACCAGCTGAAGCGGTTGAAAACCAAACGCAAGATCTCGTTCTGGTATGGTGCCCGCTCCCTGCGCGAGGCCTTCTATGTCGAAGAGTTCGACCAGCTGGCGGAGGAAAACGAGAACTTCACCTGGCACCTGGCGCTGTCCGACCCCCTGCCGGAGGACAACTGGACCGGTTACACCGGTTTCATCCACAAGGTGTTGTATGAGCACTATCTGAAGGACCACGAGGCACCGGAAGATTGTGAATACTACATGTGCGGTCCACCAATGATGAACGCATCGGTCATCAAGATGCTGGAAGACCTGGGCGTTGAACCGGAAAATATCATGTTGGATGACTTTGGTGGTTGATACTGATGGTTAGTCAGATACGGTTGACAAAATGGCTGGCAGCTCTGCTGCTGGCCGTTTTCGTTTCCGGGCTGTTGCCGGGGTGTGATGCGCGCCCCGGCGAGCAGGTCGTTGCCTTCGATGGCCTGACCATGGGAACCAGCTTCAGTGTCCGCTGGGTGGATAAGGACGCCACCCGGGTGGCGCCGATCCGCGCCGAGGTGGTTGCCCTGCTGGCAGAGATCAACCGCAAGATGTCGACCTATATCGACGATTCGGAGCTGTCCCGCCTCAATCGGGCCCGGCCGGGAGAAACGCAGACCGTTTCAGCCGAGCTGATGTTCGTCCTGCAGGAAGCGCGGCGCGTCAGTGAATGGACCGACGGTGCATTCGATGTGACGGTCGGCCCTCTGGTGAACCTGTGGGGGTTCGGGCCGGATGGCAGGATAATCCATGCCCCGTCCGAGGAGGAGATCGAGCGGCTGCGGGGGCGGATTGGATACCGTTTTATCGAACTGATGCCCGCGAGCCGACAGGTTCGGCGTCTGGGTGAGCAGTATATCGACCTCTCCGCCATCGCCAAGGGGTATGGTGTCGACGCGGTGGCTCAGCTGCTGGAGCAAAACGGGATCGATCGCTATCTGGTGGAGATCGGGGGCGAGTTGCGGGCCCTGGGGCTCAAGCCGGATGGCTCTCCCTGGAAGGTTGCGATCGAGGCTCCCGTGGCCGGCAGCGAACGGATCGCCCAGTCGATCATCAGCCTGGATGGCGGCGCGGTGGCGACCTCGGGCGATTATCGCAACTACTTCGAGGAGGATGGTGTGCGCTATTCCCACACCATCGATCCGCGCACGGCGCGTCCCATCGCTCACCGCCTGGCGTCGGTATCGGTGATCAGGCCCACCTGCACGGAAGCGGACGCCCTGGCCACCGCCCTCATGGTGATGGGGGAGGAACGGGGATACGATTTTGCGATCAAAAACAAGGTAAAGGCCTTTTTCATCAGCCGGGGTGAGAATGGATTCGTCAGCCGTGCCACCCCTGAATTTGAGGCCCATTTGAATAGATGACGCCTGGAGGTAGCAATGGAAACCATGATTTTGACCTTCGCTGTACTGCTGTTGATCATCACCGCCATGTCGGTGGGGGTGTTGCTGGGACGCAAGCCCATTGCCGGCTCCTGCGGCGGTATGAGTGCCCTTGGCATGGATACCGTGTGTGACATCTGTGGTGGTGATCCCAACAAGTGCGATGAGCAGACGCAGCGCCGGCAGGCGGGCGACCTTGCCTACGAGGTAACCCCTAAATCCAAAGGTTAATTGGTGACTGCCCGCTGCCGCTTTATGCTGGGTTGCGATCAGGGGAGGCGGGGAGGTTGGCTTCGCGCCCGTTTTTCTAGCAAGGGGAAAGTGAATGGCTGTATATGACTATGATGTCGTCGTGATTGGCTCCGGTCCCGCCGGCGAGGGGGCCGCGATCAGCGCCGCCAAGCAGGGCCGGCGGGTTGCCGTAGTCGAGGAACAGGACACCGTGGGTGGCAACTGCACCCACAAGGGCACCATCCCCTCCAAGGCGCTGCGACACTCGGTCAAGCAGATCATCGAGTTCAACACCAACCCCATGTTTCGCGATATTGGCGAGCCGCGCTGGTTCTCCTTTCCCAAGGTGCTCAAGCGTGCCGAAAAGGTGATCTCCAACCAGGTGATGTTGCGGACCAACTTCTACGCCCGTAACCGGGTGGATCTGTTTTTCGGGCACGCCTGTTTTCTCAAGCCGGGCGAAATCGAAGTGACCGGCAATCACGATTCGAAGGAGATCCTGCGCGGGCGCAATTTTGTCATCGCCACCGGTTCCAGCCCCTGGTGTCCGCCGGATATCGACTTCTCCCATCCCCGGATCTACAACTCTGACACCATTCTCAAGCTGAGCCATACACCGCGCACGCTGGTGATCTTTGGTGCCGGCGTCATCGGCTGCGAGTACGCCTCCATTTTCAGCGGGTTGGGGGTGAAAGTTGATCTGATCGATATGCGCGACCGGCTGCTCTCCTTTCTCGACAATGAGATCTCCGACGCGCTGAGCTACCATCTGCGCAACAACGCCGTGAAAATTCGCCACAACGAAGACTACCAGTCGGTCACCGGTGACGCACACGGGGTCACCGTCGAGCTGAAATCCGGCAAGAAGATCTGGGCGGACGCCTTTCTCTGGTGCAATGGCCGCAGCGGCAATACGGCCCACCTGGGGCTGGAGAAGATCGGGCTCGAAGCCAACAGTCGGGGGCAGTTGGCGGTGGATCAGCACTATCGCACCCAGGCCGAGGGGGTGTACGCGGCGGGCGATGTGATCGGTTGGCCCAGCCTGGCATCGGCGGCGCTGGATCAGGGGCGCTCCGCATCCGCCGATATGCTCTCGGCGGCCGATTTTCGCTATATCGATGATGTACCGACCGGCATCTATACCATCCCGGAGATCAGCTCCATCGGCAAAACCGAGGAGGAGCTGACGGCCAACTGTGTGCCCTATGAAGTGGGGCAGGCGTTTTTCAAGGATACCGCCCGCGCCCAGATCTCCGGCGAGCCCGTTGGCATGCTGAAGATACTGTTTCAGCGTGAAACCCTGGAGATTTTGGGCATTCACTGTTTTGGCGATCAGGCCTCGGAGATCATTCACATCGGCCAGGCGATCATGAGCCAGAAAGGGGAGGGGAATACCCTGAAGTATTTCATCAACACCACCTTCAACTATCCGACCATGGCCGAGGCGTACCGGGTGGCGGCCATTTCCGGCCTCAACCGGATTGCCAACTTCTGACCGGCCCGCTCCGGGGGGGTACCGCCCCGGTCGCAGCCGGGTGGTTCACTTCTGCCTGGGGGGGCGATAGAGGTTCTCTTCATAATAGCGCCCGCTCACCCCGAGGCGCTTCTCGACCCAGCGGTTGTAGCGGTTCCACAACCAGAAGGCGGGGGCCATCAGCACCATGATGGCGACCATGAGTCCAGCGCCGGCATGGGAGGGCGGAAACAGGGCGCCGATCCACTCCAGCACCCCCAGGGAGCGGCCGATTGCGAACCAGAGCAGCAGGCCGGCAAAACCGCCCCCCACGGCCAGCAGGTAGAGGCGTGGATGCGGTGTGGCAGAGGGGGGTTGAGTCATGCTTGCTCCTGAACAGGCTGATGCGGGCGGTGGTTGGCCAGTGCCATGATAGCGGCTGGATCGAGTGGACGGAATCGATCTTTTCCGCCCGAACCCTTGACCCCCTCCGCCTCGGCCGCACGCCCCACCCGGTGGCGGGGGCGTGAGGCCCTAGGCGACAGCGGTGTTGCCACCGGGTACACAATAGGGCAACGCGCCCGCGGTTGATGCTAGAATCGCGTACCATCCAAATTCAACCCACGTGGCGTTGGGCTCGTTAGAGCCCTGGCCGCAACAGTGATCGAAACCGGCCCGATGTACAGACCCTTGTCACTTTTCGTTGGACTGCGCTATACCGTAACCCGGCGCGGAAATCATTTTATCTCCTTCATTTCGCTGGTTTCGATGCTCGGGCTGATGCTGGGTGTGGCCGCGCTGATACTGGTGCTTTCGGTGATGAACGGGTTTGACCGTGAGCTGCGCCAGCGCATCCTCGGGATGGTGCCCCAGGCCACCGTCGGGGCTTACGCAGAGGAGGGGCTGGAGGGGTGGCGCGCGCTGGCCAGCACCATTCGGCGTGAGCCGGGGGTGGCTGGCGTGGCGCCGTTTGTGCAGGCTCAGGGGATGCTGACCCGTTACGGCCGCGTGCGGGGGGTGCAGGTGACCGGGATCGATCCCGCGGCCGAGGGCGAGGTGTCGATCATCGGCGAGCACATGCGTCAGGGTGAGATCGGGCAGTTGCAGGCGGGGGAGTACAACATCATTCTGGGCGACCTGCTCGCCAGGATGCTCGGCGTCGGCGTGGGCGAGAAGGTGACGCTGGTGCTGCCGGAGGCGTCCATCAGCGTGGCGGGTGTCGTTCCGCGGATGAAACGGTTCACGGTGGTGGGGCTGTTTTCGGTGGGGGCTGAGCTGGATGCCAATCTGGCCTACATCCATATCGAGGACGCCGCCCGCTTGAAACGGATGCCGCCGGGGCGGGTGGATGGCATCAGACTCAAGCTGGAGGATCTGTTCAAGGCCCCCGCGCTGGTCCGGCGGGTGGCGATGGCGCAGGAGCGACCGCTCCAGGTCAGTGACTGGACCCGCACCCACGGCAACCTGTTTCAGGCCATTCAGATGGAAAAACGGATGATTGCGCTTTTGTTGTTGCTGATCGTGTTTGTGGCCGCGTTCAATATCGTTTCCACGCTGGTGATGGTGGTCACCGACAAGCGCTCCGATATCGCCATTTTGCGCACCATGGGGGCAACCCCGGTCACCATCCTGCGGATCTTCATGGTGCAGGGGATTCTGATCGGGCTCATTGGAACGGGGCTCGGGGTGGGACTGGGTGTCGCCCTGGCGCTTGGCGTCACCGATCTGGTGGCCTGGATCGAGCGCCTGCTGGGTATCCAGTTCCTTTCATCCGATGTTTACTTTATCAGTTATCTGCCCTCCGAGCTGCTCTGGTCGGATGTGGCGCTGATCACCGGCGCGGCGCTTTTGATCAGTTTTGTCGCCACGCTCTATCCGGCCTGGCGAGCATCACGGACCCAGCCGGCGGAGGCTCTGCGTTATGAGTGAGGTGGTGCTTGGCTGTCGCGATATCAGCAAACGTTACGCCGAGGCGGACAGTGCCATCGAGGTGTTGCGCGGCATTACATTGAGTGTGGCGGTGGGCGAACGGGTGGCGATCGTGGGCAGTTCCGGCAGCGGCAAAAGTACCCTGCTCAACATTCTCGGCGGATTGGATCAGCCCGATGGCGGTGAGGTCGAGGTGGCCGGGCAGCCGCTTTATGCGGTTACCGAGGCGGAACGTTGCCGGTTGCGTAATCAGGCGCTGGGGTTCGTCTATCAGTTTCACCACCTGCTGCATGAGTTTACCGCGCTGGAAAATGTGGCGATGCCCCTGCTCATCGCCGGGGTGGGTGCCAAACAGGCCACCCTTCGCGCCGAGCGATCCCTGCGCCGCGTGGGCCTCGGGCACAGGCTCACCCACAAGCCGGCTCAGCTCAGCGGCGGGGAGCGCCAGCGTGTGGCGATCGCCAGGGCGGTGGTGATGGAGCCGGCGTGTGTGTTGATGGATGAACCCACCGGCAATCTGGATCGGCAGACGGCGGCCGAGGTGCAGCACTATCTGGATGAGCTCAACCAGACACTCGAGACGGCGTTCGTCATCGTGACCCATGACCTACAGTTGGCGGAAAAGATGGGGCGGGTCTATGAGCTGGTGGATGGGCGCTTTCGGGCCTGAGCCGGCGAGCGGGATCAGCTCTCGTCCCGATGCCGATCGGGGGTGCGCGAGCGCGCCCGCTGCCGCCAGCTCTTATGGACATGCCAGATCCAGAAACGGTGGATCAACACATAACCGCCCAATCCGCTGACCACCCCACAGATGAGAGAGCCCAGCAACAGAGGCCACCAGATGGAGGCCAGCTCCGCCTGCAGGGTATGCAGGTTCCAGCCGTGCTCGGTGGCGACGCTGCGATCGATGCCAAAAACCCAACTGCCCACGCGGTAGCAAAAATAGAAAATGGGTGGCATCGTCAGAGGGTTGGTGATGAACACCAGCCCGACGGATATTGGCAGATTGCTGCTGATCAGGATGGCTATCAGCGCGGCAACCAATACCTGGCCCGGAATGGGCAGAAAGGCACAGAACAGCCCCACCAGAAAGGCACGCGCGACCGACTCGCGGGTCAGGTGCCAGATGTTGGGGTTGTGCAGATGACGACCGAGCCAGCCAAGGTGACGATGGTTGCGCAGCCTGCGCTCATCGGGCATCAGTTTTCGGATCAGCTTTCGGGGCATGGTAGGCGATCGTGGCCGGAGTCTGGGGGTAGCCCCATTATGCCGCTTGTGCCTGGCCAAGCCAACATGGAGATCAAGGATGATCGCGTACCTTGGTGGAATGCTTACGGTGGCGCTGCTGCCATCCCTGGCCCATGCCGGGCTGTCGGCTCTGTTACTGTTTCTGTTGCCCTTCACCCGCTTGCGACGGGTCATTCTGGTTTATCTTCTCGGGGTGGCGGTGGCGTCGCTCTGGGGCGCCTGGCAGCTACACCATCGGTTACCTTCCCGCGTTGAAGCGCAGGATCTGCAGGTTACCGGGCGGATAGAGAGTCTGGTGCAGCGGCAAGGACAACGCCAGGTATTCGATCTTGCCATAACGGCGCTGGCATCGGAGCGGCCTGAACTGCAACGGCTGCGGCGCGTTCGGCTCAGTGTGTACCGTTCCGATCTGCGTTTCGGCGTGGGTGATCAGATCAGGGCCGTGGTGCGTCTGCGCAGCCCCAGGGGGTTGCACAACCCGCAGGCAAGGGATACCGAGCGTTATTACCTCGCCGCGGGTATCGATGCGCGCGGCTACCTGCGCAGGCTGTTGCAGCACCGGCCCGCCGATTCCCGCAGCGTTGGCCTGACTCGCCAGTGGATCAAACGCGGGTTGATCGAGCGCTTCGAGGCGCAGACAGCGAACACCTTGGCTGCCTTGATCATCGGTGATCGCAGCGGGCTGGACGCGCAGCACTGGGAGTGGTTGCGCCGCACCGGCACGGCACATCTAATGGTGGTCAGTGGCCTGCATATTGCGGTCATGGCGACCCTGGGTTGGCTCCTTGGTCGGCTGATCGCCATGCCGTTGCAACTGGCCGGCTGGATGGGCTGCGGTCGCTGGCTGCCGATGGCTTTTGCCCTGGCGTCGGCAACGGCCTACGCCGCCCTGGCGGGCTGGGGGTTGCCGGTGCAGCGCGCCTGGCTGATGCTGGCGGTGTTTTTGCTCGGTAACGGGCGGTTATTGAGCCTGTCCGGCTGGCAGCGGCTGAAATTTTCACTGCTGCTGGTGGTGTCCCTGCAGCCGTTGGCGATACTGGAGCCGGGGCTGTGGCTCTCCTTTGGCGCGGTGGCGCTGATCCTCTGGCAACTGCAGCAGCGCCGGCAGCCGCCATTCACGGCAACGTGGTTACGTCTGCCCGGGGAGTGGTGGCGGCTACAGCTGGGGCTGTTCGTCGGCATGGCGCTGGTTTTGGTGCTCAATTTCCATCAGCTCAGCCCGGTGGGGATCGTGGTCAACCTGATCGCCGTACCCTGGATGTCGATCACGGTCTGGTCGCTGCCGCCGTTGTTTGCGTTGCTGCCCCACTGGCCTGTGGCCGGGGCGCTGCTGGAGTGGAATCTGCGCCAGCTCTGGGCGCTGCTGCAATGGGCCGCCCAGACCCCCGGCCTGCTGCTGCAGGTCGGCCAGCCAACGCCGCTGGTACTGGCGCTGGCCCTGGTGGGCACACTCATCCTGTTGCTACCGCTGCCACTGCGCATCCGCGCCATCGCGCTGCTGCCCTGTTTGCCGCTGCTGTTGTTGCCGGTGCCGCAGCCTTCGCAGGGGCGGTTCGACGTCTGGGTGTTCGATGTCGGCCAAGGGGAGGCGGTGCTGATCGAAACGGCACAGGGGCGGCTGCTCTACGACACCGGCCCCGGCTTCGGTGATGGCCGCTCCGCCTTTCCCTACACCGTAGAGCCCTATCTGCGCAGCCTCGGCAGCCCCGGGTTGGAGTGGGTGGTGGTCAGCCACGCCGATACGGATCACAGCGGCGGGTTTACGGCCCTGCAACAGCGCCATGGGATCGGTGTGGTGCTGAGCCCCGCCGCACTGCCCGGCGTGCAGGCGCAGGGGTGCCGCCGCGGCCATTGGCAAAGCGGTGGCGTTAGTTTCACCTTGCTGGACCCCTTCCGCGAGCATACAAACCTCAGCGGCAATGACCGCTCCTGTGTACTGCGGGTCAGCAATGGCCACTGCTCGCTGCTATTGACCGGTGACCTGAGTCAGCGTGGTGAGTATCGGCTGCTGTCGGCCGGGAAGATCGAGCCGGTAACCTGGCTGATGGCGGGGCACCACGGTAGCCGTGAATCCACCACGGGGGCGCTGCTGGACTACGCCAGGCCGGAGCATGTGCTGATCAGCGCCGGTTTTGGCAATCGCTTTGGCCACCCCCACCAGGAGGTGATCGAGCGGATCGAGCGCCGCCACATCCCCTGGAGCAGTACCGCCAGGCGAGGTGCGCTGCTTCTGCAGGCGGGCAGCGACAGTTGTAGCCTGGTATCCCACAGGGCGCTTAAAAAGCGTTACTGGACAGCCGGTTGACGCCTACTCCTGCCTCGGGGGCTGTGTTAGAGTTGCCACAATCGACAGAAGGTGATCCGAAGGTGTTTGAACTTATTGTTGCCGGCGGCTGGTTGATGCTGCCAATCCTTGCCTGTTCCGTGCTTGCTCTGGCGATCTGCCTGGAGCGGCTGCTGGTGCTGCGCCCGCAAAAAGTCACGCCACCGGGGCTGTTGGCTCAGGTGTGGGAGAGTACCCGCAGCGGTGCCCTGAACCCTGAATATATGGCCGCCATCCGGCAGGGGAGCCCGCTGGGGCGCATCCTGGTGGCGGGGTTGAACAACGCCCGGCACGGGCGCGAGATCATGAAGGAGAGCATCCAGGAGGAGGCCTCCCATGTGGTGCATGAGCTGGAGCGCTTCCTCAACCCGCTGGGGACCATCGCTGCCATCACCCCACTGCTGGGGCTGCTGGGTACCGTCATCGGCATGATCAAGGTGTTCACCGAGATCATGCTGCAGGGAACGGGCAACGCCGGGGTGCTGGCCGGTGGCATCTCCGAGGCGCTGATCACCACGGCGGCGGGGCTGTCCGTCGCCATCCCCGCCCTGGTGATGCACCGCTACTTCCAGCGCCAGATCGACTCTCTGGTGCTGACCATGGAACAGGAATCGATCAAGCTGGTCGAAGCGATCCATGGGGATCGTGACGTCGATATCCGCTAACGGAGCCTGGAGTGAAGTTTCAGCGTCAACGCCGACAAGAGATCGAGATCAACCTGACACCGCTGATCGATGTGGTGTTTCTGCTGCTGATCTTTTTCATGGTATCCACCACCTTTACCCGCGAAACCCACCTGACCATCAATCTGCCGGAGGCCTCCACCGCCGGCGAGACAGAGCAGCGGGCGGACAGCATCGATGTGGTCATCGGGGCCGAGGGGCAGTACACCGTCAACGGCAACCCCCTGGTGAGCAGTGATCCCCTGACCCTGCGCCGGGCGCTGGTCAAAATCGCCGGGGAGGCGCGTGATCTGCCCTTTATCATCACAGCGGATGCCCAGACAGCGCATCAAGCGGTGGTCACCGTGATGGATGTGGCCGCGCGGCTGGGCTTTCAACAGCTCAGCATCACCACGCAAAAGGCCCGCTCCGACTGATGTCGCTTGCCACAGCCTGGTACCGCAACGCCCGCTGGTTGCCGCTGCTGCGCCCCCTCTCCATCCTGGTCGAGCGAGTGGCGCGCAAGCGGTTTGCCGCCCGCCACGCCATCGCCGCCGAAAACCAACTGCCGGTTCCGGTGATCGTCGTGGGCAATATCAGCGTCGGCGGCACGGGCAAGACACCGCTCACCATCGCCCTGGTCGAGCTGTTGCGCCGGCACGGCTGGACTCCGGGGGTGATCAGCCGGGGGTATGGCGCCAAACCGGCGCGCTACCCATGGCCTATTACGGCCACCACGCCGGCCCAAGAGGGGGGGGACGAGCCCTGTTTGCTGGCGCGGCGTACCGGCGTGCCGCTCTACATCGCACCGGATCGCGTTGCGGCCGCGCACCAGCTCCTGCAACACCACCCCTGCGATGTGCTGATCAGTGATGACGGCCTGCAGCATTACCCCCTGCCGCGGACGGTCGAGATCGCGGTGATCGATGGCGCGCGCGGGCTCGGCAATGGCCGCTGCCTGCCGGAAGGGCCGCTCCGTGAGCCGCCTGAGCGGTTGCGCCAGGTGGATCTGGTGATCGTCAACGGCGCCCCCTCGCCCGCGCTACGACAACAGCTGAGCGCCCTCGGGCTGCGCTGGTATCAGATGGAGCTCAAGGCGGAAAAGTTGTATCCGCTGGCTGGTGGTGACCCCATCGGCAGCGCCGCCTGGCCGTTCTCCCGGCGGGTGGATGCGGTGGCGGGGATCGGCCACCCGGCGCGCTTTTTTCAGACCCTGCGTGAGCTGGGGTTCGAACCGATCGAGCATCCGCTGGCGGACCATGCCAGGCTGAGCGAAGCCTCCCTCGAGTTTGCCTCCGGGCTGCCGTTGATCATGACCGAGAAAGATGCGGTAAAATGCGGCCAGTTCAATCTGGCCAACGGCTGGGCGCTCAGAGTGGAGGCCCGGCTGGATGCTCACCTCGAGCAGACCTTGCTGACACGTCTGACCCCCGGGTCGGCACAACCCACAGGACACAACGATGGACCCCAAACTGCTTGAAATTCTTGTCTGCCCCGTTTCCAAGGCGCCCCTCGAATGGCACCGGGAAAGCAACGAGCTGGTCTGCCGCGCCAGCGGCCTGGCCTATCCGATCCGGGATGATATTCCGGTCATGCTGGAGTCCGAGGCGCGCACCCTGACGACCGAGGAGCGCCTCAAGGAGAGCAGGTGAGGCATGAGCTTTTCAGTCGTCATCCCGGCCCGCTATGGCTCCAGCCGCTTTCCGGGCAAGCCGCTGGCAACGCTCGCCGGCAAGCCGATGCTGCAGCATGTCTATGAGCGTGCCTGCCAGAGCGAAGCGGAACGGGTCATCATAGCCACCGATGACGAGCGGATCGCCCGCGTCGCCCGGGCGTTTGGCGCCGAGGTGTGTATCACCTCCAGCAGCCACCCCTCCGGCACCGATCGGCTGCAGGAGGTGGTGCATACGCTTGGCTTCTACGCCGACGATATCGTGGTCAACGTACAGGGCGATGAGCCGCTGATTCCACCCAGAATCATCAATCAGGTGGCGCACAACCTCATGGCCCTGCCGATGGCGGGGATCGCCACTCTCTCCGAGCCGATCGAGACGGTGGCGGCGCTACGCAACCCCAATGTGGTCAAGGTGGTCAGCGATCATCGGGGAATGGCGCTCTACTTCAGCCGCGCCCCGATCCCCTGGCCCCGCGACGATTTTGCGGCACCAACGGCCGTTGACACCCTGCCCGCGGGGTTCTGCTGGCAGCGGCATATCGGCCTGTACGCCTATCGGGTCAAGCTGCTGAATGAGTTTGTGCGCTGGCCGCCGGCGCCGCTGGAGCAAACCGAGTGTCTGGAGCAGTTGCGGGCGCTCTGGAACGGGGTTGCCATCCACGTGGATGGTGCCGATGAACCCCCGCCCGCGGGGGTGGACACCCCGGAGGATCTGGAGCGAATCCGTCGGCTGTTGGCGTCGAAATGAACGGCGGGGCGCGGCGCGATCCCCAGCGCGGCCGGTCGGCACCGCCGCCACCGGGCCCGGACGCCGGGCCCGGGCGCCCACTCGACCCGGATGAGCGCCATGTCTGATCGGCTAAGGTTCAGGGCTGAATACCCCCTGCAGACGTTGAACACCTTGGCCCTGCCGGCGGTGGCTGAATACTTCACCGAGATTCACAGCGTCGATCAGCTGGCGCCGCTCGAGCAGTGGCTGCGGCAACACCCGATGCCCCTGCTGGCGCTGGGTGGCGGCAGCAATCTGGTGTTGGCCGATCGTGTTCCGGGGCTGGTGGCCAGGATCTCGATTCGTGGCTGGCACGCTGCCGAGGTCTCGAACACCCAGGTGCGGTTGCGGGTCGGAGCGGGGGAGAGCTGGCATGCAACCGTTGAGCGGTCGCTCGAGCAGCAGCTCTACGGCCTGGAAAATCTTGCCCTGATCCCCGGCAGCGTGGGGGCGGCACCGGTGCAGAATATCGGTGCCTACGGAGTCGAGCTGAAGGATCGGGTCAGGGCGGTCGAGGTGTTTGACCGCCACCGGCTCTGCCTACGCAGGCTGAGCCCTGCCGCCTGCCGCTTTGGCTATCGCGACAGCCTGTTCAAGAGCATCGAGCCTGGACGCTACATCATCGTGGCGGTGGAGTTCTCCCTGTCGCGACAGTTTGCCCCCGTGTTGAGCTATGCCGGCCTGCGAGAGGCGCTGGGCGATGCCCCGGTAACGGCACGGGAGGTGTTCGATACCGTCTGTCGCCTTCGCCGGGCGAAGCTGCCCGATCCCGCGCGCATCGGCAACGCCGGCAGCTTCTTCAAAAACCCGCTGGTATCGAGCGAGCAGTATGTGCGGCTGAAGCGGCGGTTCGAGGGGTTGGTGGCCTACCCGGAGGGGACGGGGTATAAACTGGCCGCAGGCTGGTTGATCGAGCAGTGTGGGCTGAAGGGGTTCGCGCTGGAGCGGGTGGGAGTGTATGCCCGGCAGGCGTTGGTGCTGGTCAATCGGGGGGCGGCCCGGCGGGAGGATATCGAGCGCCTGGCAGGCCAGATCCAGCAGAGGGTCTGGGAGCGTTTTGGCGTCTGGCTGGAGCCGGAGCCCCGTTTCTATCCCTAAGCCGTAACCGGATGGGAATCCCCGCAGGGGGCGCATTCGCCTCTGCGGGGGTTCGCCTCGAGCCCTGCTACGGCTCACGCTCCGGGTTGCTGGTCTGTTGGTGACGGCGCACCTCCCGCGGGTCGTTGGGCGCCCGGCGGGCCCGGCGGCGCGGTTTGGGCCGGGTTTCAGCATCGCTACTGGTTTCAGCCTGTTCCGCTTCGGCCGCCTCTTCCCGGGCCGGCGCCTGATCCACTGGCTGATCGGCGGCGGACTTCAGGGCCACTTTGGGCGTATCCTCCTTGCTCTGGGCGGCTACCTGCGCGGTGCTGTCGGCCTCGGGCGGAGCGACCTCCTCGAGGGGCGTGGAGCGTGCGCCCGCGTCGGCAGAGGCGGTCACCGGGGCTGGATCTGCGCTGGCGTCGCCGGCCTGGGCCGACCTGCCCCGGCCGCGGCGGTCACGCCCGCGGGGGCGGCTGGGGCGGGCGCGCTCTCCCTCCTCGGTCTGCCCGGGGCGCTCCACGCCCCCTTTTGCTTCCTCTTGCTCCCCCTCCTCGCCGTTGGCCGGGCGCCTCGTTTCGCTCGACTGCGCTGCATCCGGCTGGGCGGTTGCTTCAGCCGCGCTGGCCGGTTCGTGCGCCGATCCGCTCGTTCCCGCGGCGCTGGTCGCGGCCTCTTTCAGCGCCGGCTCCTCCTGTGCCGTACCGGCGGGAGCGGCAGTCTCCCCTGCCGGGGAGGAGGGTTGCTCATTGGCTGCGGCAGGCGCTTGCCTGGTCGCCGGGGGTACCTCCTCGACGGCTGAAGGCTCTTTCTTGCCCGCTGAGGGCTCTTCCTCAACCGCTGAAGGCTCTTCTTTTTTCACCGCTGATGGCTCTTTTTCCGGCACTGAAGCTGCTTCTTTGGGCGCTGAAGGCTCTTTTCTAGGCGCTTCTGTGACCAGAGAGGGCTCCGGTGCGGCGGGGGTGGGCTCCTCGCCGCCACCGGTGGCGGCCGCGGCGTTCTGGGCTTCCGCCTGATCCTGAGCCGCCGCCTCGGTCGAAGTGGCCGTTACCGCCTCGGGCTCCTGTGCGGTGCTCACTCCGTTGGCCGCCAGCGTGGCAGTGGTGATCTTGTCTTCAGCCAGCAGGCCCTGAATCTCCTCCTCGGCCCGTGGATCACGCAGTGCTTCAGGCAGTGGGGTACGGGTGGCGCCCCGTTGTGTGCCGCCGCGGCGGCGCCGTCCCCGGCGGCGGCTGCGGCTGTTCTCCCCGTTGGTGTCGTCGCCCTGCGCCGCGGGTGTATCGCTCTCCCCGTTGCCACCGGCCCGCGCGGCGGGCGTGTCGTGTTCCTCGGCGGCGCTGCCGCGCCGGTTTTCTTCAGCGGTGCCACTATCCTGCTGGCGTGGGGCGTGGTCATCGCGGCGGTTACGGCTGCGACGGCGACGGCTGCGACCGCTACGCTCTTTTTTCTCCCCCTCACCGCTGCCGCCATCGTCCGACGGCGACTGGCTGGCCTCCCGCCGTTCCGTGGTCACCTCCGGGCTCTGCCGCTCTTCTGCGCCGGCACGGCGACGGTCATTTTCACGCCGCATGCGAGCGCGGCGCTTGTTGTCGCTACCGCTCTCGCGGTTGGCAGGCTCCTCGCGGGAGCCGCTGGCGGCGGCAGCGCGCGGGGCTTCGGGCAGGGTTTCGGCCGGGGTCTGCTGGCGCTGGACCCGTTCTGGCGCGGCTTCCTCCTTACCACCAAACAGGGTGCGCAGAGTGAACAGGACCCGGCCGCCAAAAGAGGCGGGTGCGGCCGGGGCGGTCTCCCTGGGAGCGGTGGGAGCAGCCGGTGGTGCCTGGGGTGAGGTGGTCTCCTCAGCCGCCGCCGCGGTTTCGGCCTTGTTCTGGGGCGCACGGGTTGCGGGTATGACCGCCTTCACCGCCGCCTGTTCACGCTTGACCGGTGCGGCCCGCCCCGGGTCGGGGATCTCCAGTTCAACCTCGGGCTGCAGGGTGTAACTGGCATCATCGCTGCCGGCGATCGTATGATCGTCCCGCAGACGGACCACTTCGTAGTGGGGGGTCTCCATGTTCGGGTTGGGTACGACGACCACCCGTACCTGGTGGCGCAGCTCGGCGGCATGGACTTCGTGGCGTTTCTCGTTGAGGAGGTAGGTGGCCACGGTGACCGGCAAAATGGCGCGAATCTGCGCCGTGCGCTCTTTGGAGGACTCCTCCTCGATCAGGCGCAGGATCGACAGGGCCAGGGACTCGGTATCCCGGATGGTGCCCTGACCGTGGCAGCGCGGGCAAACCATGCCGCGGGACTCGCTCAGGGAGGGGCGCAGCCGCTGGCGCGACATCTCCAGCAGGCCAAAACGGGAGATCCGTCCCATCTGAACGCGGGCGCGGTCGAGCTTGAGGGCATCGCGCAGCCGGTTTTCCACCTCGCGCTGGTTTTTGATCGGTGTCATGTCGATGAAATCGATGACGATCAGGCCGCCGATATCGCGCAAGCGAAGCTGCCGGGCGATCTCCTCCGCCGCCTCCAGGTTGGTCTGCAGCGCGGTCTCTTCGATGTCGCCGCCGCGGGTCGCCCGCGCGGAGTTGATATCGATGGAGACCAGCGCCTCGGTGGGATCGATGACGATGGAGCCGCCGGAGGGGAGTTTGACCTCGCGTTCAAACGCGGTTTCGATCTGACTTTCGATCTGAAACCGGTTGAAAAGCGGCGTCGGCTCCTGGTAGAGCTTGATCCGATTTTCGAAACTCGGCATCACCTGCCGGGCAAATTGAATGGCCTGTTCATACACGCTGGGGTTGTCGATCAGCACCTCACCGATGTCGGCGCGCAGGTAATCCCGGATGGCGCGAATGACCACGTTACTCTCCTGGTAGACCAGGAAGGGGGCCGGGCGCCGGTTGACCTCTACTTTGATGGCGTCCCAGAGGGTGATCAGGTAATCCAGATCCCACTGCAGCTCTTCAGCGCTGCGACCGATGCCGGCGGTGCGCACGATCGCCCCCATGCCGTCGGGGAGATCGATCCCCGCGAGCGCCTCCTTGAGCTGGGCCCGATCATCACCTTCGATGCGACGTGAAATGCCGCCGGCACGGGGGTTGTTCGGCATCAGGACCAGATAGCGCCCGGCAAGGCTGATAAAGGTGGTCAGGGCGGCACCCTTGTTACCGCGCTCCTCCTTGTCGACCTGTACGATCACTTCCGTGCCCTCTTTGACCAGCTCCTTGATGTTGGGGCGTTGGCCACGCTCGGGCTGTTTACAGAAGTATTCGCGGGCGATCTCTTTCAGCGGCAGGAAGCCGTGGCGCTCGGCACCGAAATCAACAAAAGCCGCTTCCAGGCTGGGTTCGACCCGGGTGATGCGGCCTTTGTAAATGTTGGCTTTTTTCTGTTCGCGACTGTCGGATTCGATATCCAGATCGAACAGGCGCTGGCCGTCGACCAGCGCAACGCGCAACTCTTCCGGCTGAGTTGCGTTGATTAGCATTCTCTTCATGTGGGTGCGTTCTCATAAACGCAACGCGATACGCCCTGCGCGAGCAGAGGGGTAACGGGTCTGATGTCCAGTCTTTGGATCGGCAGCCGCATCTGGCCGTGCTGCCGGTAGCTACCGCAAACGGCGTGTAGCCTATCGGCGGTGGAGGAAACGCTGACCCATGTCGTTATGGATTCTGGCTGTGGCTGCCCTGATGGTATCGGCAGGTTCCTGGTCAGCGTGCGTCTCCACCTCCAACTGGACCTTCCTGTCAGGCGAAGGCCGTGAAAGCGTTACGTGAAAAAGTTGGTGGCCCCGCGCTGGGGCCTCATAGTGTCTGCCGTGGGTCGGGGTCATGAGCGGCCACTCATCCTGATCAAATGGCGGGGCCGGCTGCATGGATTGCAAAATTACTGAAGCCAACCGCCTGCGGCAGCGGTAGAATATAACAGCTAACCCCATGGGCATCAATCGAGAGTCAGTCCGTCTTTATGACGTATACAGTAGAACACGAGCAGCAGCGCGTCCGTTATCTGGAAGTGGAGGCGGATCAAGCCGGCCAGCGGGTCGACAATTTTCTGCGTACCGCCTTGAAAGGGGTGCCCAAGAGCATGATCTATCGGATTCTTCGCAAGGGCGAGATCCGGGTCAACAAAAAAAGGGTCAAGCCGGACACCCGGCTGGAATCGGGTGATCGGGTGCGCATACCGCCGATCAGGACCGCCCAGCGGGGCGAGGCGGTGCCGGTGGGGCAGGGGTTGGCGCACCATCTCGAGAACGCCATCGTGTACGAGAGTGATGGCTTGCTGGTGCTCGACAAGCCAGCGGGGCTCGCCGTGCATGGCGGTAGTGGTGTTACCCTGGGGCTGATTGAGGCGCTGCGCCAGGTCCGGCCCGAGTGTCGCTTTCTGGAGCTGGTCCACCGGCTTGATCGGGACACCTCCGGTTGCATCATGGTGGCCAAGAAGCGCAGCATGTTGCGTTACCTTCACGCCGCACTGCGAGAGCACAAGGTGCGCAAGATCTATCAGGCGCTGGTGGTGGGCCGCTGGCCGGCGCGCTGTAAACGGGTGGATGCGCCGCTGCAACGGATGGAGCTCAAATCGGGCGAGCGCATCGTGCGGGTGGATCCCGCGGGCAAACCCTCCACCACTGTGTTCAACGTGGTGCAACGCTTTGCCGATCTCGCTACGCTGGTGGAAGCCCGGCCGCTGACAGGGCGCACCCATCAGATCAGGGTTCACACCCAGTTTGCGGGGCATCCGATCGTCGGCGACAGCAAGTATACCCCCGATGAGCACAACGACCGTTTTCACTCGCTTGGTCTGCGGCGCCTGATGCTCCACGCGGCGCGCCTGGAGCTGGTGTTGCCCGAGGGGGAGACGCTGCGAGTCGCTGCGCCCCTGGATGACGCCACCGCCTCAGCGCTGCGGCAACTTGCCGTTGAATACCCGCAATAAAAAGGATGCGAGCATGGATAACGAACTGAAAGCGGCGCTGTTTGCCGCCGCCGACCGTTGCCTTCTGGATGGCGAAGCCCCCACGCCGGAGCGGATGCAGGCCGCCCTGGGGGCGCACGACACCCCCCTCCAGGCGATCGAAAGAGGCTTGAAGGCGTGGTGGCAGGCGCTGCCGGTGCGCGTGCGCCTCGATGCGGGTGACACCTACATTCCCGACATGCCGGAGGTGATGAAACAAACCTTCAGCCGCATCTGGCACCAGGCGGTGCAGGAGGCGCACACCGAGCTCAGTCTGCAGCTGCAGCGCCCCGATCCGTCGCTGGATCAGGCTCAACGGGAGTGTGATGACGCCCTGCGCCGCAGCCAGGGCGAGGTTGGCGAGTTGGAGGCGCGCCAGCGAGAGCAAGCCTACAAGCTGGAGCAGGCGCGGGAGCAGGTCCAGGCGCTGGAGGCGGAAATTCAGGTGTTGCGCCAGAATCTGAGCAGCGAAACCATGCTGCGCAAGAAGGAGGAACAGTTGCGTTCCAATGCCGATCAGGAGCTGGCCCACCTGCGCAAGGCGCATGAGGACGCCAAGCGTGTCTTCGATCAGCGCATTCGTGATGAGCAGCGCCACGGGATGGAGGCGCTCGCCAAGGTGGAGGTGGATACCCGCCATTACCGCAACGTGCTGGAGAAGCTGCGCGATGAAAGCGGACGCAGGGAGGGCGAGCTCACCCGGGAAATACATGAGCTACAGGGGCTGTTGGCCCGGCGCGAGGTCAAGGTGGAAACCCAGGCCACTCAGATCAAGAGCCAGACCGAGGAGTTGCGCAAGCTGCAGGCGCAGGAGGCCCAGCAGCAGCGGGATTTCGCCCAGCTGAACGCGCAACTCCTCACCGAGAGCAACCGGAGCAAGCGGCTGGAGGAGCGGGTGCAGCAGCTGGAAGAGGAGCTGCAACGGCTGAACCAGAAACTGGTTGTCCTCAACAGTGAGAGTGGCCGGCGGGAACACCAACTGCGCGGTCAGCTCAAGGAGAAAGAGGAGCTTTTGCTGCAGGCCCAGGGGCGGGCGAAAACATGGGAAAAACGGGTAGCGGGGTTGGAAGAGGAGAACCGGCGGTTGAAAAACCGGGTCTGAAAAGCAACCCCGAACCCATGCTGGCTTCTCATCATTATGCTATCGCGTTATATTGAATGCCAATCTGGACGGTTTAGGGGTTTTAACGATGAAGCTGCAGCAGTTGCGTTACATCTGGGAGGTTGCGCGACACGACCTCAACGTCTCAGCCACGGCCCAGAGCCTGTACACATCACAGCCGGGGATCAGCAAACAGATCCGACTACTCGAAGATGAGCTCGGGGTAGAGGTGTTTGCCCGCAGTGGCAAGCACCTGACCCGGGTGACCCCCGCCGGCGAAGCGATTCTCGCCATCGCCGGAGAGGTGTTGCAGAAATGTGAAGCGATCCGTCAGGTCGCGCAGGAGTTCAGTGACGAGCGCAAGGGCAAGCTGGAGATCGCCACCACCCACACCCAGGCCCGCTACGCCCTGCCGGATATCATCCATGACTTCATCAAGCTCTATCCCGAGGTCTCCCTCCATATCCATCAAGGCACGCCGATGCAGATCGCCGAGATGGCCGCCGATGGCACGGCGGACTTCGCCATCGCCACCGAGGCGATCTCCCACTTCAATGACCTGATCATGCTGCCCTGTTACCGCTGGAATCGATCCGTGGTCGTCCCGGTGGGGCACCCCCTTGCCGAGCTGCCCGAACTCACCCTGGAGGCGATCTCCGAATGGCCGCTGATCACCTATGTGTTTGGTTTCACCGGCCGCTCCAAGCTGGATGAGGCGTTCACCCATCGAGGACTGGAACCCAAAGTGGTCCTGACCGCCGTGGACTCGGACGTGATCAAAACCTATGTCCGCCTCGGGTTGGGGGTCGGCATCATCGCCACCATGGCATTTGAACAGGGCAAGGATGAGGGACTGGTGGCCCTGGATGCCAGCCACCTGTTCGAGCACAGCGTGACCCGAATCGGTTTTCGCAAGGGCACCTTCCTGCGTGGCTACATGTACGATTTCATCCAAGCGTTCGCGCCACACCTGACCCCGGAGCGGGTGCGCCAGGTCCAGGCGTGCGGTAACCGGCATGAGATCGACGCCCTGTTTGCCGGCCTCGAGCTGCCGGAGCATTGAAAGCCGGGCGGCGACAGGGTAAATTGTGGCGCAGTCTATCAATCGAGCGGAGGCGTCCTGCGTGGAACTGGCTTGTCTTGACCTTGAAGGTGTATTGATTCCCGAGATCTGGATCGCGTTCGCGCAGGAAACCGGCATCGAGGAGCTCAAGGCCACCACCCGGGATATCCCGGATTACGACGTGTTGATGCAGCAGCGTCTGCGCATTCTGGATCAGCATGGTCTGACCCTGGCGCAGATTCAACACACCATCAGCCGCCTTGCCCCCCTGGAGGGGGCGCGCGAGTTCATCGACTGGCTGCGCGAACGGTTTCAGGTGGTGATCCTGTCTGATACCTTCTATGAGTTTGCCGCTCCGCTGATGAAGCAGCTTGGCTACCCGACCCTGCTGTGTCACGAGTTGGCGGTGGATCGGTCCGGCCGCATCACCGACTACATCCTGCGCCAGCGTGATCCCAAGCGGCAGTCGGTGCGGGCGCTCCAGCTGCTGAACTTTCGTGTGATCGCCGCCGGGGACTCCTACAACGACACCACCATGTTGACCCAGGCGGAAGCTGGCATTCTGTTCCACGCCCCGGACAACGTGATCGCAGAATTTCCCCAGTTTCCCGCCGTCGATACCTACGCGGAGCTGAAACGGGCTTTCATCGATGCCAGCCTACGTGACCTGACCCTTTGAGGGTCCGGCGGCAGTGGCGGTTGCCACAACAGAGGAGATGCGCATGAAAACAACACCACCCAAACGTCTGCTTCTGGCCCTCGTCGTTTTGTTGCCCGTTGCTCTACTCGCCCTCGGCGCGCACTTCTACCAGCCCCTGTCGGCTCCGCTGGCGTTACCCCTTCCGGCAACCGAGGCGCCCGCTGATGCCGCCCGCGGGGCTGAAGCCGAGGCTGAAACCGAGGCTGAAACGACCGCGACGGCCACGCAACCACCGGCTGACTTTGTTTATACCATCGCCCGCGGCGATACCCTGAGCACCATCTTCGAGCGGCTGGGGGTTGCGCAAAAACAGATGTACCAGGTACTGGAGAGCGATGCCTCGATTCTGGCACTGGATACGCTCCAGCCCGGTGATCAGCTGGCGTTCCGACTCAGCGGCGACACACTGGAGCAACTGGAGTTGATCTTCAGCCCGGCCCATCAGGTGGTGTTCAGCCGGGTCGGAGAGGAGAGCTTCGAATACGACGAGCGCCTGATCGAGGGTGAGTGGAAGGAGGAGCTGATCGCCGGTGAAATCAACGGCAGCTTCTATGTGGCCGCCAAAAAGGCCGGGCTCAGCGCGCTGGAGGTGCAGCGGATCTCCAATCTGTTGCAGGACAAAATCAACTTCCGCCGCGACCTGCGCGCCGGTGATCTGTTTCAGGTCGTGCGGGCCCGCCAGTTCGTCGATGGCGAGCCGACCGGTAACTCCCGGCTGGAAGGGCTGCGGATCATCAACCGTGCCCGGGAGTTGACCGCCTTCATGTTCGATGGCCACTACTATGATCTGAATGGGGAGAGTCTGGCGCGGGCGTTCCTGCGCTACCCGACCCAGCGCAAGTACCGCCTCAGCTCCCGTTTCAACCCCAAGCGCAAACATCCCGTCACCGGTCGAATTCGGCCCCATAACGGCACGGACTTCGCCACTCCGGTCGGCACCCCCGTTGTCGCAACCGGCGATGGCGTGGTCACTCGGGTGCAAAAACACCCCTACGCCGGCCTCTACATCGTCATCGAGCACGGTCAGAAGTACCGTACCCGCTACCTGCACCTGAGCAAGGCGTTGGTCAGCAAGGGGCAGACCGTGAGCCGGGGGCAGAAGATCGCCTTGTCGGGCAACTCCGGCCGCTCCACCGGCGCACACCTGCACTATGAGCTGCATATCAGCGGACGCCCGGTCGATGCCATGCGGGCAGCGATCCCCGTCGCCGCCGCGGTGGGCGATGAAGACCGCGTAGCGTTCAATCAGTTGCGTAATCGCATCCTGGCGCAGATGGAGGGGGAGAGCTGAGCCCCCTCTGCTCCGACCCGCCACCATCACCCCCTGTGTCGACCCCGCTCCACCGCTTGAAAACCTGCCCGCGCCCACACCCGGAAAGCTCTTGGACTTTTGTCTGATGTTGACAATTTTTCAGCCAGATATGGTTGACGACCCTTTGGGGCGTGAGTATCGTTATTCCCGAACATATTGTCGACAATCTTGACCAGAGGTTGTAGCAGGCGTGAGTGAAAAAACCGGATATCCCAAAGTGATACCGCTCGAACCTGAAGCCCGCACTCTGGCTGATCGGGTCTGCCGTCAGATCGTGACGGCCATCGTGAAGGGGGATATTCCGCCGGGCCACAAGATCAGCGAACCCGAGCTGGCCAGAATCTATGGGGTCAGTCGCGGCCCTTTGCGCGAGGCGATTCGCCGCCTCGAGGGGTGGCGCCTGGTCGAGCGCAAGGCGCATGTGGGGGCCCGGGTGGTTAAGCTGAGCGCGCACGAGCTGATCGAGATCTACCGGGTGCGGGAAGCGCTGGAGGGGATGGCGAGCCGGCTGGCCGCCAGGAACATGACCGCTGACGAGATTGAAAGCCTCAGGCAGCTGCTGGATGAGCATGAAACCTCCATCGAGCAGCGCGAGGGCCGCTCCTACTTCCAGAAGGAGGGGGATCTCGACTTCCATTACCGCATTGTACAGGGGAGTAAAAACGCCAAACTGCTGGAGCTTCTGGGCGATGATCTGTACCACCTGGTACGGATGTACCGTTACCAGTTCAGCATGTCCAGCTCCCGCCCCAACCGCGCGCTCAAGGAGCATCGCCAGATCATCGATGCCATCGAGGCGCGGGATGAAGAGCTGGCCGAGATGCTGATGCGGCGTCATATCAGCGCCGCACGACGCAACATTGAAGACAAACTCACTACAGTGACCAAACCTGAAGGGGATAAACATGGCTGAAAACATGACGGCGGGCGCGCGCTTTCGCAAGGCGCTGGCTGAAAACAAGCCGCTGCAGATCGTGGGTACCGTCAACGCCTACAACGCGATGATGGCGACCCGCGTCGGGCACCAGGCGATCTACCTCTCTGGCGGTGGCGTTGCCAACGCCTCCTACGGCCTGCCCGATCTGGGCATGACCACCATGAATGATGTGCTGGAGGATGTGCGTCGCATCACCAGCGCCGTCGAAACTCCGCTGCTGGTGGATATCGATACCGGCTGGGGCGGCGCGTTCAACATCGCCCGCACCATAAAAGAGATGATCAAGGGGGGCGCGGCCGCCGTCCATATCGAAGACCAGATCGCGCAAAAACGCTGCGGCCACCGTCCCAACAAGGAGATCGTCTCCCTGGAGGAGATGGTCGACCGGATCAAGGCCGCCGTGGACGCCCGCACCGATGATCACTTTTTCATCATGGCGCGCACCGATGCGTTCCAGATGGAGGGGTTGAATGCGGCGGTGGAACGCGCCCAGGCCTGCCTCGAAGCGGGTGCCGACGGGATCTTCGCCGAAGCCGTGCACACGCTGGATGACTATCGCGCCTTCTCCAACGGCATCGAAGGTGCCCACCTGTTGGCGAACATCACCGAGTTCGGCGCCACGCCGCTGTTCAACAAACAGGAGCTGGGCGAGGCCGGCGCCACCATGGTGCTTTATCCGCTATCGGCGTTCCGTGCCGCCAACAAGGCAGCGCTGAATGTTTACCAACACCTGCTGGAAGATGGCGACCAAAAAGCGGTTGTGGATACCATGCAGACCCGCATGGAGCTGTACGATTTTCTCAACTACCACGACTTCGAGCAGAAACTGGATGCGTTGTTCGCACAAGGCAAGAACAAGTAACCACATCGGGTGAACGGGAGCTTCGATCTCCCGCCAACAGAGTGAAGGAGAGACAGATGGCAGAAGCAAAGAAACTTGCTGGCGCGGGCCTGCGTGGGCAGTCTGCGGGTGAAACCGCACTGTGCACCGTCGGCAAAAGCGGCGCCGGCCTGACCTATCGTGGCTACGATATCAAGGATCTGGCCGACAACGCCCAGTTTGAAGAGGTGGCCTATCTGCTGCTGTATGGCAAGCTGCCCAACCAGGCGGAGCTGGATGGCTACAAGGCCAAGCTGAAAAGTCTGCGTGGTCTGCCGGCGGCGCTGAAAGCGGTGCTCGAGCAGATCCCCCGGGAGGCGCACCCGATGGATGTGATGCGCACCGGTTGCTCCATGTTGGGGAATCTGGAAACCGAGCAGGATTTCTCCGAGCAGCACGATCATATCGACCGCATGCTGGCCGTGTTCCCGTCGATCATCAACTACTGGTACAACTTCGTCCACCACGGCAAGCGGATCGACACCGAGACCGACGCCGACTCCATCGGCGAGCATTTCCTCTGGACGCTGCACGGCAAAAAGCCCGATCCGCTCCATGTCAAGGTGATGCACGCCTCGCTGATTCTCTATGCTGAGCATGAGTTCAACGCCTCCACCTTTACCGCGCGCGTTTGCGCTTCCACCCTGTCCGATATTCACAGCTGCGTCACCGCGGCGATCGGTGCTCTGCGGGGGCCGCTGCACGGCGGCGCCAACGAGGCGGCCATGGCGATGATCGAGCAGTGGAAATCGCCCGACGAAGCGGAAGCGGCGATCATGGGGATGCTGGAGCGCAAGGAGAAGATCATGGGCTTTGGCCATGCGATCTACCGCGACTGTGATCCGCGCAATGCGATCATCAAGGAGTGGTCCAGAAAGCTGGCCGAACAGGTGGGCGACACGGTGCTGTTTCCGGTTTCCGAGCGCGTTGAAGCGGTGATGTGGCGGGAAAAGAAACTGTTCTGTAACGCCGATTTCTTCCACGCCTCCGCCTACCACTTCATGGGCATCCCGACCGAGCTGTTCACGCCGATCTTCGTCTGCTCGCGGGTCTCCGGCTGGACGGCGCATGTGATGGAGCAGCGTGCCAACAACCGCATCATCCGTCCATCCGCTGACTACACCGGCCCCGAGTCGGCCGAATGGGTTGCGATCGAACAGCGCCCCTGAGCCGATTCGTTGCCATCATCCCCGGGTGCGGCGGTTTGTTTTTCCAGCCGCCGCACCGTGCCCTTGAACAGACCGATGGATAGCCGTACTTATGAACACCCAACACCGCAAGCCACTGCCCGGCACCGATCTGGACTACTACGACGCCCGTGAGGCGGTCGAGGCGATCCAGCCCGGTGCCTACGACACCCTGCCATACACCTCACGGGTCCTGGCCGAGCAATTGGTACGCCGCTGCGATCCGCAGATCCTGACCGACTCCCTGAAACAGCTGATCGAACGGCGCCGGGATTTGGATTTCCCCTGGTATCCGGCGCGGGTGGTCTGCCACGACATCCTCGGCCAGACCGCGCTGGTGGACCTGGCCGGCCTGCGCGATGCGATCGCCGAGCGGGGCGGTGATCCCGCCAAGGTCAACCCGGTGGTGCCGACCCAGCTGATCGTCGACCACTCCCTGGCCGTGGAGGCGCCCGGCTTCGACCCGCAGGCGTTCGAGAAGAACCGCGCCATCGAAGACCGCCGCAATGAAGACCGCTTCCACTTCATCGAATGGACCAAGACCGCGTTCGAGAATGTGGACGTGATTCCCGCCGGCAACGGCATCATGCACCAGATCAATCTGGAGAAGATGTCGCCGGTGATTCAGGCGCGCGACGGTGTCGCCTTCCCGGACACCTGCGTCGGCACCGACTCCCACACCCCCCATGTGGACGCCCTGGGGGTGATCGCCGTCGGCGTCGGCGGCCTGGAGGCGGAAACCGTGATGCTTGGTCACCCCTCGATGATGCGGCTGCCGGATATCGTCGGCGTCGAGCTGGTGGGCAAACGCCAGCCGGGGATCACCGCCACCGACATCGTCCTGGCCCTGACCGAGTTTCTGCGTAAGGAGCGGGTGGTTGGCGCCTATCTGGAGTTCTTCGGCGAAGGCGCCGCCACCCTGACCATCGGCGACCGCGCCACCATCTCCAACATGACGCCGGAATACGGCGCCACCGCGGCGATGTTCTATATCGACGAGCAGACCATCGACTACCTGAAGCTGACCGGTCGTGAGCCGGAGCAGGTGGCCCTGGTCGAGCACTACGCCCGCACCACCGGCCTCTGGGCCGACGCCCTGAAAAACACTCGGTACGAGCGGGTACTGCGCTTCGATCTCTCCTCGGTGGGGCGCAACCTGGCCGGTCCCTCCAACCCGCACCGGCGCCTGCCCACCAGCGCACTGCATGAGCGTGGCATCGCCGATGAAGCCAAACTGGCCGAGGCGCGCAAGGCGGAAGCGGAAGGTAAACTGCCGGACGGGGCGGTGATCATCGCCGCCATCACCTCCTGCACCAACACTTCCAACCCGCGCAACGTGGTGGCCGCGGCCCTGTTGGCGAAAAAGGCCAACGAACTGGGGCTGATCCGCAAGCCCTGGGTCAAGACCTCCTTCGCGCCGGGCTCCAAGGTGGCGCGCCTCTACCTGGAAGAGGCCGGACTGCTGCCGGAGCTGGAAAAGCTGGGCTTTGGCATCGTCGGCTATGCCTGCACCACCTGCAACGGCATGTCCGGCGCCCTGGACCCGAAAATCCAGCAGGAGATCATCGAGCGCGATCTGTACACCACCGCCGTGCTTTCCGGCAACCGCAACTTCGATGGCCGCATCCACCCCTATGCCAAACAGGCTTTCCTGGCCTCGCCGCCGCTGGTGGTGGCCTACGCCATCGCCGGTACCATCCGTTTCGACATCGAAAAGGATGCCCTGGGCCAGGACGCCGACGGCAACCCGGTGACCTTGAAGGATCTCTGGCCCTCCGACGAAGAGATCGACGCCATCGTCGAGCAGTATGTGAAGCCGGAACAGTTCAAGCAGGTGTACATCCCCATGTTCAACCTGGACAAGGGCGTGCAGGCGGCCAGCCCTCTGTATGATTGGCGCCCCAACTCCACCTACATCCGCCGTCCGCCCTACTGGGAAGGGGCCCTGGCGGCACCGCGCACCCTCACCGGCATGCGCCCGCTGGCGGTTCTGGGCGACAACATCACCACCGACCACCTGTCACCCTCCAACGCGATCCTGCCGGACAGTGCCGCTGGCGAGTACCTGGCGAAAATGGGCGTGCCGGAGGAGGACTTCAACTCCTACGCCACCCACCGCGGCGATCACCTGACCGCGCAGCGGGCCACCCTGGCCAACCCGAAACTGCTCAACGAGATGGTCCGGGACGAAAAGGGCGAGGTGATTCAGGGCTCCCTGGCGCGGCTGGAACCGGAAGGCAAGGTGATGCGCATGTGGGAGGTGATCGAAACCTACATGAATCGCAAGCAGAACCTGATCATCGTCGCCGGGGCCGACTACGGTCAGGGCTCCTCCCGCGACTGGGCCGCCAAGGGGGTGCGCCTGGCCGGGGTCGAGGCGATTCTGGCGGAAGGGTTCGAGCGGATCCACCGCACCAACCTGGTGGGGATGGGCGTGCTGCCGCTGCAGTTCCGTGAAGGGGAGAACCGCCACACCTACGCCATCGACGGCAGCGAAACCTTCGATGTCAAAGGGGAGATCACCGCGGGCGGCGAGCTGACGGTGGTGATCCACCGCCGCAACGGCGAGACCGTGGAGGTGCCGGTGATCTGTCGTCTGGACACCGCCGCCGAGCTGGAAACCTACCGCGCCGGCGGGGTGTTGCAGCAGTTCGCCAAGGAGTTCCTGGAGGCGGAGGGCGCAGCCTGATTGCACGACGGGAAGTGGCCCCGGCCTGCGGCTGGCTCCGCCACCTCCCGGCCGGGGCGGGCGCCTTCGCCCCCCCAAGGATGGGGGCTGCCCCCCTTTTTTCCTATGCGAACGGCCTTTCGTAAACCGACTTGTTTTGGAGCGTTTCAATGTCCAGTGTTCCCCAGATCAAAATAGCGGCCAGCTATATGCGTGGCGGTACCTCCAAGGGTGTATTTTTCAGCCTCACCGACCTGCCGGAGGCGGCGCAGGTGGCGGGCGAGGCCCGTGACAAGATCATGCTGCGGGTGATCGGCAGCCCCGACCCCTACGGGCAGCAGATCGACGGCATGGGAGGGGGTTCCTCCAGCACTTCGAAAACTGTCATTCTGGCACGAAGTGAACGGCCCGATCACGATGTGGATTATCTGTTCGGCCAGGTGGCGATCAACAAGGCGTTCGTCGACTGGTCTGGCAACTGCGGCAACCTGACCGCCGCCGTGGGTGCCTTCGCCATCAGCCATGGGCTGATCGATCCCGAACGGGTGCCGGAAAACGGCAGCTGCACCGTCCGCATCTGGCAGAAAAACATTCAGAAAACCATTATCGCCCACATTCCGATCAGCAACGGTCAGGTGCAGGAGACCGGTGATTTCGAGCTGGATGGGGTGACCTTTCCAGCGGCCGAAGTGGTGGTCGAGTTCATGGACCCCTCCGATGGTGAAGGCTCCATGTTCCCCACCGGCAATCTGGTGGACGAGCTGGAAGTGCCGGGTGTCGGCACCTTCAAGGCGACCATGATCAATGCCGGCATTCCAACCATCTTCGTCAACGCCGCCGATATCGGTTACACCGGCACCGAGCTGCAGAAGGATATCAACGCCGATGCCGAGGCCCTGGCGCGGTTTGAAACCATGCGCGCCTATGGCGCGGTCAGGATGGGGCTGATCACCGACCCGTCGGAGGCCGCCGATCGCCAGCACACCCCCAAAATCGCCTTCGTGGCCCCGCCGGCGGATTACGTCGCCTCCAGCGGCAAGGCGATCAAGGCCGGCGAGATCGACCTGTGTGTGCGCGCGCTCTCCATGGGCAAACTGCACCACGCCATGATGGGGACGGCGTCGGTGGCGATCGCCACCGCGGCGGCCATACCGGGCACGCTGGTCAATCTGGCCGCCGGGGGCGGTGCGCGTGAGTCGGTCACCTTCGGTCACCCATCCGGTATCCTGCGGGTGGGTGCGGCGGTCGAACAGGTCGACGGCGACTGGAGGGCCACCAAAGCGATCATGAGCCGCAGCGCCCGTGTTTTGATGGAGGGATGGGTCAGAATTCCCGCTGACGCATTCTGAGCGAAAGCGCTACCCCGCCTTCGCCGAGTGCTGCTCGGCGTCCTCTACCCGCGCCGCCTGCTGCTGCAGGCGGTATAACCTCGCATAGCGCCCCTGTTCAATCTGCATCAGGGCCCGGTGCGGGCCGGACTCGACGATCTCACCGTTGACCAGCAACAGAATGTTGTCCGCCTCTCGGATGGTGGAGAGGCGGTGGGCGATCACGATCAGACTCACCCTGCCGTGCAGTTCATGCAGGGCCCGCTGCACCACCTGCTCGGTCTCGCTGTCGACACTGGCGGTGGCCTCATCCAGCAGCAGAATGCGGGGGGAGCCCGCCAGCGCCCGGGCGATGACCAGCTGCTGACGCTGGCCGGTCGAAAGGCGCGTGCCACGCTCTCCCAATGGGGTGTGCATCCCCTCCGGCAGCTGCCGGATCAGCGGCAGCAGGTGGGCCTGGGCCGCGGCCTGCTCGATGGCGGCATCCGTCAGGCCACGCCCCATATCGATATTGTCACGAATACTGCCCGCCACGATGAACGGCTCCTGCGGGATCAGGCCGATGCCAGCGCGCAGCGCCGCGTTACTGAGCGCTTGCAGCGGGTGGCCGTCGATGCGGATCTCGCCCCGATTGGGGGTGTAGTAGCGCAGCAGCAGACTCAGCAGGGTGCTTTTGCCGCTGCCGGTGGGGCCGGCGATGCCGAGAAACTGGCCCGGCGCAAGGTCGAAACTGATGCCGCGCAGGACCGGCTGGTCCGGCTGATAGCCGAAGCCGAGCTGGCGCACCTGGATCTGCCCCCGGGTGATGGTGCCGCTGCCCCCCTGGCTGAGGCTGGGATCTTCCGCTTCATCCAGCAGTGCCTGCACCCGCTGGCCGGCGATCATCGCCTGCTGGTAGAGGTTGAACCGCTGGGTGATCTCCGCCAACGGTTCGGTGAAGCGTCCCAACAGGTTGATGAAAGCGTAGAGCACACCGATTTCGAGGGTCTGTTCCACCGGTTGCAGACCAAAGCTCCAGATCACGGCCAGCAGAACCAGCACGCTCATCAGATCGATGGCCGGTCGCAACAGGGCCGCGCTGATGCGGATGGTCTGCAGGCGCGAGTGGTAGTAGGCCCGGTTGAGCGTTTCAAAGCGGCCGATGAACCGCTCCTGTTGGCCGGAGGCCTGAATGACATCCATGCCGCTGATCGATTCGCCCAGCAAGCCGTTGATCTCCGAGCGCAACTGCCGCTGGCGGGAGACCGCCGCGCCGCTGGCGCGTTGATAGAGCCAGATCAGCCCGATCACCGCGGGTACCATCAGCAGCGCGATCAGCATCAGGAGGGGATCGAGCAGCGCCATGGCGATCAGAATACCCACCAGCAGCACGCTGTTGGTCAGTACCACCGACAGGAATTGGACATAAAGATCCTTGATCGACTCGGTGTCATTGGTGATACGGCTGACGATCTGCCCGGTGATCGCCCGATCGAACCAGCGCAGCGGCAGATGCAGGGCCCGCTGGAACGCCCGTTCGCGGATATCCTGCACCGCCAGCAGTGCCATGTCGGTAAATTTCATGGTCTGATGAAATCGCAGCCAGGCGGCCAGCAGCTGTACCAGCAGGTAGGTGCCCAGCAGCATGGCAACGGGCGGCCAGCGCAGCTTGTCCGGCAGCAGATAACGATCGATATAGACCTTGGTCAGGAGCGGGCCGGTCACGTCAGCGGCGGTGGCCAATACCAGTAGAATCAATGCCTTGACCAGCAGCGGACGGTCACGGCGAATATAATCGAACAGCAGGGCGAAGGCGCGCCGGGCCTGGTTACGCTCAGTGAGCGACATCGGTTGTCTCCTCCATCTGCTGATAGGTCCACATGCGGCTGTACCAGCCATCCGCGGCCAGAAGCTGCTCATGGGTGCCGATCTCGTCGAGATGGCCCCGTTGCAGCACCAGGATGGTGTCACACCCCTGCAGCGCACTCAGACGGTGGCTGATCACGATCAGACTGCGCCGTTCACTGGCGTGCTGCAGGCGCTGCAAGATCCGTTTCTCGGTATCGAGATCGACCGCCGAGAGGGAGTCATCCAGCACCAAAATCGGGGCCGGGGCCAGCAGGGCGCGGGCCAGGGCAACCCGCTGGCGCTGGCCGCCGGAGAGGGTCACCCCGCGCTCGCCCACCGGGGTGTCGTAGCCCTCGGGCAGCCGCTCGATATCCTCATCCACCGCCGCCAGCCAGGCGGCGTGGCGGATCGCCGCCGGGTTGGCATCCGGCTGGCTCAGGGCGATATTGTCCGCCACCGTCAGGCTGAACAGAAAGGGGTCCTGAGGCACCCAGGCGAAGCAACCGCGCAGGGCCTGCAGGGGGTAGTCCGCGATAGGGTGGCCACCGAGCCGTAACCGCTGTGGATCATCCGCCTCCCGATAGCGCATCAGCAGCTTGATCAAGGTGGTCTTGCCCGCGCCGGTCGGACCGGCGATCCCGAGGCGGCCGCCCGGCGGCAGCTCAAAGCTGATCTCCTGCAGCGCGGGGGTGTGGCTGCCGGGGTAGGTGAAGCTCAGCCCCTGCACCTCCAACCCGGTCTCGCGCACCGGTCGTTGCCCCCGATCTTCGATGGAGTCGGGTGTTTGTAAGGTGGCGTCCACCCGTTTCCAGGCGGCGCTGCCCCGTTCGATGATATTGAGCAGCCAACCGAACGCCCACATGGGCCAGATCAGCTGGCCGAGGTAGAGGGTAAAGCCGGTCAGTTCGCCGATGCTGAGCTGTTCGCTGCTGATCAGCCAACTGCCACCGGCCAGGGTGAGCAACAGCGAGCCACTCATGCAGAGAAAGATCAGCGGATCGAACAGCGCCTCGCTGCGGGCCACCGCATAGTTGGCCTTGGCGGCGCGGGCGGTGATGGCGGCATAATCCTCGAACTCCTGCTGCTCCCGCCCCAACGCGCGAATCATGCGAATACCCGACAGTGCTTCCTGGGTACGATCATTCAGCGCGGAGAACTGCTGCAACGCCTCGTTGAACTGGTGGTGGATCCGGTTGGAGAGGCGGTGGAAACCAAACGCCATCACGGGAAAGGGGAGCAGCGCGATCAGGGTCAGCCGCCAGTCGATCATCACCACCATCATGATCATCACCAGCACAAAGGTCAGCAGGCCATCAAATCCTGACAGGATACCTTCGCCCGCCGCCATCTCGATCGCATCGATATCGTTGGTGGCCCGCGCCATCAGGTCGCCGGTGTTGTGGCTGGCGAAAAAGGCGTCCCCCTGCCGGGTCAGACGCTGGTAGAAGCGGCTGCGCAGCAGGTTACCCAGCCGATAGGCGGTTCCGAACAGGATTTGGCGCCAGGTGAAACGTAGCCCGTAGACCGCCAGAGCGCAGCCAAACAGCAGCCAGAGGGTGCGGCTGTGGCCCGCATCATCGCCGGCGGCGAGATGGTCGACACTTCGCCCCACCAGCCAGGGGATGCTGAGGTTGAGTACGGCAACCAGCGTCAGCAGCAGCAAGGCTACCAAATAGGTGCGCCAGTGTTCCCGAAAGAACCAGCTCAGTCGTTGAAACAGTTGCATGGCATCCCGTAGCATTTCAAGGTGACCGGGAGCGGACGGCGGCGCCGGCCCGGATGCGGGGGTGAGCGCGCCATCCGCGCGGGGAGGAGGCTGCCCGTCGGCGGCGCGAAATCGCCAGCGCCACACCTCTCCCGAAGCGGGGTGGTGATCATCCAGCGGGGCCCTCGCCTTGGGGTAACCCCTCGACTTGGCCGCGCTCAATGATCGGTGCGGCATTATCGCAACTGGGTCCGGCGACGTCCATCCGTGGGCGCCGATACCTGAAGAGGCTTGCGTTCAGGGCGGCAAACCGTTGACAATGGAGCGCTGGCTGATGGCCAGTGGCTGATTATTGCTTCCGAAGGCGCCCCTCGCGGGCGCCTTCTCGATTTTGCACCATTTATCATGCAGCGCTCGATCGCCTCGCTCCGCTGATGCCGCCGGGGGTGCAGCAGCGGGTTCCGGCGGGGTGGGGGCGTCCCGCTTTTGCCACCGATCCCTTTTTATCGGGTGTACCCAACCCCTGGGATGTCGCCGACGCCCGGTACACCCTGTTGTTACCATGATGGAGTTGAAAATGGCTGATCTGCCTGCAATCAAAGTGTCCGAAAAGGACATGGACCAACTGGAAGCGATGCTGGAGCGGAAAGAGCACCGGGACAATCCGGCGCTGGATGGCCTGCGCTCGGAGCTGGAGCGTGCCGAGATCGTACCACTCGAACAGCTGCCGGAGGACGTGGTACGGATGAACTCCACCGTGACCTTCAAGGTGGAGGAGAGCGGCAAAACCTTCCAGCGCACCCTCTGCTATCCGCATCAGGTGGCGACCCGTGAAGATGGCATCTCGATCGTGGCGCCGATCGGATCGGCGTTGCTGGGGTTGAAAGTGGGGCAGACCATCGACTGGCGCCTGCCGGATGGCAAACACAGCCATGTGCGCATCATCGCGGTCAGCCACGCTTGAGCGTCGCGGGGGCGGGCCCATCTCTCCTGCCATGCCCCATGCCCCATGCCGTGGGCGGGCACGCCCGGTTCGAGCGCCTGGCACTGCCGCCAAGGGCTCTGCTAGAATCGAGAGCCGCCGCTTGGCAACGGATGTTGACAGCCACCGCGCCGGCGTGATCGGCACAAGCGCGGCGGCCCCGAACCCCCACCGCGTAACCTCGAGGAGCCTGGCTTGTACAAGCTGCTGATTTTTGACTGGGACGGTACCCTGATCGACTCCACCGGGCGGATCGTATCCTCCCTCCGCGCCGCGGCGCGGAGGGAGGATACGATCCGCCCGGTGGAGTCGATCAGGGTACCGTCCCAGTCAAAA